>LNFM01001042.1_pt1 | contig 269600 bp, 236 predicted proteins | sample 596031 | NCBI WGS metagenome assembly LNFM01 (sample SAMN04254537, study PRJNA301005) | activated carbon metagenome | isolation source: dual media filters at the Ann Arbor, Michigan drinking water treatment plant | place: USA: Ann Arbor | reverse complement strand
CGGCCTTGTTGTCGTTGGTGACGAAGATGTTGGCCGGCTTGATGTCCAGGTGCAGCATCTTGTGCTGGTGCACGATGCGCAGGCCGCGCAGGATTTCGTCGAACAGGCTGCGGATGGTGCTTTCGCGAAACACCTTGTCGCGCTTCAGGTCGCGCGCGGTGACGATGAAATCCTGCAGCGTGTCGCCCTGCAGGTAGTTCATCACCATGTAGACGGTTTCGTTCTCGCGGAAGAAGTTCAGCACGCTCACCACGCTGGGGTGACTGATCTGCGCGAGCGAACGGCCTTCTTCGAAGAAGCTCTTCAGCCCCAGGCGGTACAGCGGCTGCTTGTCGGGCTTGACGCGGGGCGTCAGCTCGCCGGCGGAGCGCTCGGCCAGGCTGGCGGGCAGGTATTCCTTCACGGCCACCAGCTGCTGGTTTTCACCTTCGGCCAGATACACCACCCCGAATCCGCCGGCCGCCAGTTTCTTGACCACCGTATAGCCCCCGACCACGGTGCCCGAGGGCAATGGCGCTGGTTTGGGCTTGGACATAATCGGTGTGAATTACTGGGGCAAAAGAATGGCGGTTTATAGCATGACGGGGTACGCCAGCGCGGCCTCGGAGCCGGGCGCTGCAGCCGCGGCAGTGACCGTGGAAGCAAGGTCTGTCAACGGGCGTTTCCTGGACCTGGCGCTGCGGCTGCCCGACGAACTGCGCAGCCTGGAGCCGGCGCTGCGCGAGTTGCTGACCGCGGGTTTTCGCCGTGGCAAGATCGAACTGCGCGTGTCCAGCGGGCGCGAGGCCGAAGGCACCGTGCCGCAACCCACCTCGGACCAGCTCAACCGGCTGGCCTATGTGCAGGGCTCGATCACGGGCTGGATGCCCGAGGCGCGGCCGCTGTCGGTCAACGAGGTGCTGCACTGGTGCCGCGCCGGCGCCCCGGCCGAGAAGCTGGACGAGCCGGCGCTGGAAGCCGCGCGCCGCTGCATCGAGGGCCTGCGTGAGGCGCGCGCGCGGGAGGGGGCGCGCCTGGTGGCCATGCTGATGGAACGGGTGACGCGCCTGCGCGAGCTGGCCGCGCAAGCCGCGCCGCTGCTGCCGCAGGTGGTACAGCGCCAGCAGGCGCGCTTCCTGGAACGCTGGAACGAGGCCCTGGCCACCGTGCAGGCGGCGGCCAGCGTGCCCGCCCAGGCGCTGCACGAGCGCGCCATGGGCGAGGCCGCCAGCTACGCCATCCGCATCGACGTGGCCGAGGAGCTGTCGCGCCTGGCTTCGCACCTGGACGAGATCGAGCGCCTGCTGAAGGCCGGTGGCGAGCTCGGCAAGCGGCTGGAGTTCCTGATCCAGGAGCTGCAGCGCGAGGCCAACACGCTGGGCAGCAAGAGCGCGGCGCTGGAGCTGACCACGATCTCGGTGGAGATGAAGGTGGCGATCGAGCAGATGCGCGAGCAGGTGCAAAACTTGGAGTAGTCCCAGGGCTTCTCTTGGCGTCCGACTGCCGCAAAGCCTCGCCTGGAAGATCGCCGACCAACCTGGCTGGCCCGACACCTTCGTGGCCGAGTCCATCGCCCTGACCTCGCTTCAGGCCGATGCCTTCGTCTGCATGGACCCCGCGCTCGCACGTGACGTCGGCAACACCGTCACCGTGGCGTCCATCGACGACCTGCTCGGCAGCGCGTGGCCACGGATGAACGTCGCCTTGCAAAGCAACTGGAGCCTGCGAGGTCACGAATGGCGATGTTGCGTTGTTACTGTATTCATCGACGTTCACAGTCAATCCGCAACACAGTTCACCCATGAAGGCGACCGGCGCGGCGCCCGCCTCCACCCACGAACAGGAAGTCCTGCGCCTCGCCCGCGCCCGCGCCCGAACCCTGCTGCGCGCGCGCGACCTGACGCAGCAGGGCCTGCCCACCATCGCCCTGACCCGCCAGGTGCAGGCCGGCAAGCTCGAACGCGTGGCGCGCGGCCTCTACGGTCTGCCCGGCGCCGAGATGAGCGGGCACCGCTCGCTGGCGGAAGTCTCGGCGCGCGTGCCCAAGGGCGTGGTCTGCCTGCTGTCGGCCCTCAGGGTCCACGAGATCGGCACACCGGCCCCCCCACGAGGTCTGGATCGCCATCCCGCCGCACAGGGTCAGCCCCCGGCTCGACCAGCCTGCGATCCGCGTCGTGCGAATGTCGGACGCTCGCCAGCATGGCCCATGGACGACGGCGTCGTCTTCGATGCCACGTCGGTCACGGGCAGCCCGATCCGCAAGGACGCCGGCTACCCAAGGCCATGCTTCGCTGCATTCGCTCCCTGGGTGCCGTGTTGCCGGTCGTGCCGCACTTAGCATAGCCACTCCATGCAAGCACGAACTGCCTACGCATCCCTGCTGGCCCTCGGAGCGGTCCTGCACTTGGCCCTCCTTTTCAAGCCGCCGAGCCGCGGCCATCTGGCTTTCTACATTTGCTGGCTGCTGATCAGTGCTGCCTGTGCCGCTTTCTTGTCCGCACGGGCGTCCGGCCGGCCTCAGCACGTGCAACAGCGTCGCATCCGGCGGGCCACACCGGCGGCAGAGGTGGCCAGCCTATGGGTGTTCGGGGGCATCGCCGCCATCGGGCTGCTGATCCACTTGTTCGGCCCCTACGAGGTGACGCGCATCTCCCGCCACAGGGTGCTATGGAGTCAAAGCATCGCCATGACGATCATGTTCGTCCTTTGCGCTGCCGGCTGCTGGGGGCTGCTGCGCGGCAATCCCGGCGACACGACGGCTCCCCTCCCCGATGGCTCCCAGGTGGTGCGCATCGGCTCGTGGTTGCGGCGCTCGGCGGGCGTGGCGCTGGCGGGCTGGGGGCTGTGGATGCTGGTGCTCGGAGTCCGGCACTGGGGGCAGGCGCCAGGCGGCGTGGACCGGATGATCAACCTCGTCTTCGTCGTCGGTGGCGCGCTGATGCTGCTTCTCGGCCTGGCCATCGCGCTACGTGGTGGTCGAAGTGGCACCTGAGTGTTCCGAAGACATGCTCGACGGTCTGCCGGCGCTTCGCCGTTGTCGCGGCGGAAGTCGGCAATGGTCTTGAAGTCCGGGGCCAGGCGCCCCGTCAGCCAGATCAGTTCGAGATTGCGCTGAGCTTGAGTCTCCAGGCGCCGACTCGACTGCACCCGATTGAGGTTGCCGCAGACGTACATCTTGAGCAACGCCGCCGGTCTGTACCCGGGCCGGCCCGTGATCGCTCCCTTCGGTCTGACGGCACCTATGACCTCGGCAGCGGCAAAGAGTTTCCACTCAGCCTCGACCGCCGTGGATCATCCCTGCAAGTCTGAGAGGAACTGCTGGAAGCCCGAGTCGAAGGCGTCGATGTCTGCAGCCGACGTAGCCGGGCAGCACAGCATCATGTTATGGAAGGGCGTGATCAGCACACCCCGGTTCATGAGGTGCAGGTGCAGGAGCCCGTCGATCTCAGGGTCGCGCGTGCGCCGATACTGCTCAGCGTTGCGCGGCGTGTTCTCGTCGAGGATCAACTCGACGCGTGCCCCCACACGCTCAGCGTGCCAGGGCAAGTCGGCGCGCGCCAGCGCCGCGTCCATGCGCGCCTGCAGGTGTTGTGCAAGATCGAGCATGCGCGCAAAGGCCCCTTCGATCAGCACTTGCGACAGCACGGCGCGCATCGCCGCCACCGTCAGCGCGTTGCCCGCCAGCGTGCCGCCGAAGCCGGCATGGGCGCTCTGGCGCACGGTGGGCGGCACGGGCGGCAGGGCATCCCAGACCCGCTGCGCCATCGCTTCGGTCAGGCCGAATGCCGCCGCGGGAACGCCGCCCGCCACGGCTTTGCCGACGACGAACATGTCGGGTTCCAGGCCGTGCGCTTTCGTGTAGCCGCCAGGCCCGCTGGAGAGGGTGTGCGTCTCGTCGATCAGCAGAACGGTGCCCGTCTCGCGCGTCAGCCGCCGCAGCGCGTCGTGGAAGCCCGGCTGCGGCGGGATCAGGCCGAAGTTGGTCATCACCGGCTCGGCCAGCACGCAGGCCACGTCGCCGGCGCGCAGCGCTGCCTCCAGCGCCGGCACGTCGTTGAACTCGACCACGCGCGACAGCGCGTCGTGCGGGAAGGCATTGGGGTGGATGCCGTTGCGCAGCTGCACGGCGCCGTCGCGCAGTTCGACATGCGCCTCCTCGACGCTGCCGTGGTAGCAGCCGGAGAACACCAGAACGCGCGGCCGGCCCGTGATCATGCGCGACAGGCGGATGCAGGCGCGGTTGGCGTCCGAGGCCGAGGTACTCAGGTTCCAGTACGGCAGGCCGAAGCGCCGTTGCAGCTCCTGGCCGACCCAGGCCGCGTCTTCAGTGGGCAGCATCAGCGAGGCGCCGGCACGCGCCTGGCGGGCCAGCGCCTCGACCACCGCCGGGTGGCCGTGCCCGCACATGCCGCCGGTGTCGCCGAGGCAGAAGTCCACGAAGGGGTTGCCGTCGACGTCCTGCACGCGCACGCCGTAGGGCCGCGGCTGATCGTCGACGTAGACCGGCCAGCCACCGATCCAGCGCCGCATCCAGTGGCTGGGCGCGCCGTACAGCCAATGCTGCCGGCCGGCCTCGAACAGGGCCCGCGAGCGGGGATGGCGCTGGGCGAAGAGCGACTGCTCGGCGGCCATCAGCGCTGCCACGCGCTGGCGATCGATCGTTGTCATCGCGTTTGGTCTCCGACACCAGGGCCCAGCCCCAGCAGACGCAGGGCCTCGCGGTACGAGGTCGCGGGCGCGGTCACGTCGAAGGCCACCGTCTGCATGCCGGCGCGTCGGGCGCCGTCGACATTGCGCGGCTGGTCATCGACGAAGACGCAGTCGGCGGCGGGCACGCCCAGCGCCTGAACCACCGCAGCGTAAGCGCGCGGGTCGGGCTTGAGGATGCCGGTGTGCGTGGCGTCGACGATCACATCGAAGCGCTCCAGCAGCGGCAGCCGGCGGCGGAAGTCGGCGCCGTAGAACAGGTCCAGTTCGTTGGACAGCACCGCCAGCCGGCAGCCGGCGGCCTGCGCCGCGGCCACCGCAGCCACGGCTTCGGGTCGGATCACCGTGGCCGGCTCGGCGCCCCGGGCGCGTTGCACGAACTGGTCCATGCGGGTCCAGTCCTCGCCCACGAGGCGGCCGACCTCGCGCGTGCGCGCCATCCAGTAGTCACGCTCGCTGATGCGCTCGGCCAGCATGTCCTGCCACACCGCGTCGCCTGCGGGATCGAAGGGGCCGCGCCAGGTCAGCGTGCCCGGCGCCAGCCCGAGTGCGCGTTCGGTGACCTCGTGCGTCTCGAACATCGTGCGGCTGATGACGCCGCCGAAGTCCAGCACCAACGCGCGGCTCACGGCGCCCCCCGCGGCACCAGGCCGTCACCGACCCAGGCGTCGAACACCTGCAGCGCGGCGTCGCAGAACGCGGCGTCGTTGATGTGGGCGTCGATCTCGATGCAGCGCGTTCGCGGGTCCAGCGCGCCACGCATCGCCGCGACGAAGGCCCGCAGGCCCTCGGGGTCGTGCAAGGGCTCGCCGGGCCGGTCCCACTGCTCGACCCCGTGCAGCGGCAGCAGCAAGCAGCTGGGGCCCTGGGCATGGGCCAGTCGCTCGGCGATGGTCTGTGCGATGCGCTGGCGCAGCTCGGGCGCCGAGGTGGCCGATGCGATGAGCCGGTTGTGCGTGTGCGCCGGGCGGTCGGCCAGCAGCGCGGGCACCGGCGCCCAGGCCGGGAAGTCGACCATGTCGACCGCGCCCGGCGCCACGATCTGCGGCGTGCCGCGGCGCCCGGCGGCGGTGAGCCGGCCGGGCCCGGCGGTGACCACCGAGCCGCCCACGTGGTTGGCCAGCTCCTGCAGGCTGAAGTCCAGCACCGCGCAGAAGGCGCCTTCGGCGGCCATGGCCTCGAACGCGCGGCCCCCCATGCCGGTGGTGTGAAACACCGCCACCTCGTAGCCGCGGGCCTCCAGCGCCGGCTTCAGCCCGACCATGTACTGCAGGCAGCTCTTGCCCAGCGAGGTCATGCCGACCAGCGGCCGCTCGCGCTGCGGCGGCATCGCGGCTTGTGCGGCGCCGACCACGGCACCGGCGCCCTGCGCCAGGGCCGAACGGCACAGGCTGTTCAGCCCGTACAGGCCGCCGGCCCACAGCACCATGATCAGGTCGGGCGTGATGCGCTCCGGCGGAATCAGGTGCGAGTAGGCGACCGTGCTGACCACCACCTTGGGCACGCCCAGCGGCAGCGCGCCGGCCACGTCCAGCGCCAGGTCGGTGCCCATCGTGCCACCCAGGGCCAGCAGGCCGTGCACACGGTCTGCGGCCTGCAGCCGTCTGGCGATGGCCGCGGCGCCAACCGCCATCAGCGTCATGGCTTCGTTCTCGTCGCCGCTGGACGCCACCGCGGCCAGCGTGGTGCCTGCCGCGGCGGCGACCTCGGCGTTGCTGATGTCGACCACCGCATGGCCGGCCGCCAGCACGCCCACGTCCATCAGCAGCACCTGCGCGCCCAGGGCCTCGACACGCTCGCGCATGAAGGCCAGCTCGTCGCTCTTGGTGTCGGCGGTGCCGACGAGCAGGATGGTGCGCCGGCTCATCCGGCGGCCACCTCGTCGAATGCCGCCTCCAGCGTGCCGCAGAGGAAGTCGAGCTCGGCCTCGGTGATGACCAGCGGCGGCGACAGGATCAGGTTCGGCCCCGAGATGCGCACCATCAGGCCGCGGCGGTAGGCCGCTCGGGCCACCCGCGCCGGGATGTCGCTGCTGCGGGGCATCGGTGCGCGCGTGGCCTGGTCGGCCACCATCTCGATGCCCAGCATCAGCCCCTGCCCGCGCACGTCGCCGACGAAGGGCACCCGCTGCACCAGCCCGCGCAGGCGCTGCTGGAAGGCCGGTGCCACGCGCGCCACGTGCGCCGGGATGTCCTGCTCGACGAGGATCTTCAGCGTCGCCAGCGCGGCCGCTGCGGCCACCGGGTGCGCGCTGTAGGTGTAGCCGTGCGCCACCTGCGCCGCCCCGCTGGTGTCGTCGTCGAAGGCCTGCGCCACCTTCTGCGAGATCGCCGTGGCGCCCAGCGGCACGTAGCCGCTGCTGATGCCCTTGGCCAGGCACCACAGGTCCGCCTTCACGTCCCACAGCCGGGTGCCGAACATCGCGCCGCCGCGGCCGAAGCCGGTGACCACCTCGTCGGCGATCAGCAGCACGCCGTGCTTGTCGCAGACCTGGCGCACCAGCGGCCAGAAGTTGGCCGGGGGCACGATCACGCCGCCCGCGCCCTGGATGGGCTCGGCGATGAAGGCCGCCACCGTGTCGGCGCCCTGGAACACGATCTCGCGCTCCAGCTGCGCGGCGACGAGGCGGCCCAGCTCGGCCTCGTCCCCGGTGTAGGCGTTGCGGTACAGCCACGGCGAGTCGATGTGGAAGCAGCCCGGCAGCAGCGGCTCGTAGGCGCGGCGGAAGTTGGTGTTGCCGTTGACGCTCATGCCGCCGAAGTGCACGCCGTGGTAGCCCTGGCGCAACGCGATGAACTTGGTGCGGTCCTTCTCGCCGCGCAGCTTGTGGAACTGGCGCGCGATCTTCAGCGCGCCTTCCACCGCGTCGCTGCCGCCGTTGCTGAACAGCACGGCGGCCACGCCGTCCGGCCGCATCAGCTCCACGAGCGCGCGCGACAGCTCGATTGCACGCGGGTGGGTGGTGCCGCGGAAGGTGTTGAAGAAGGGCAGCTCGTCGAGCTGCGCGACGATGGCATCGCGCACCGGCTTGCAGCTGTGGCCGAGGTTGCTGCTCCACAGGCCGGCGACGCCGTCGAGCATCTTGTGGCCGTCGACGTCCCAGACCCAGCAGCCTTCGCCGCGCGCGATGATGTCCGGCTGACTGCCCTCGGCCTTCATGGCCTTGGGGTGCGCCATCGGGTGCCACAGGAACTGGGCGTTGTCGCGCTTGAGCGCATCGGTGTTCATGGTCATCGGGATGCTCCTCAGCCGTGGCGGCCCAGCGTGACGGTCTTTGTGTGGGTGTAGGCGTGGATGCCCTCGGCGCCCATCTCCAGGCCCTCGCCGCTGGCCTTGATGCCGCCAAAGGGCAGCTCGGGTTGCGAGACGCCATAGTGGTTGATGCCCACCATGCCGGCCTCGATCTGCTCGCCCAGGCGGTGCGCGGTGTCCAGGTCGCGCGTGAAGGCGTAGGCCCCCAGGCCGTAAGGCAGCGCATTGGCCGCCGCGACGGCCTCGTCCAGCGTGTCGAAGGGCTGCACCGTGGCGATGGGCCCAAAGGGCTCGACCGTCATCACGCGGCTGTCGGCCGGTGCGCCGGCGATGAGGGTTGGTGCGAAGAACCAGCCGGGGCGCTCGACGCGTCGACCACCGGTGACGATGCGCGCGCCGCGCTGGTCCGCGTCGTCGACGAAACGCTGCATGTCGTCGAGCCGGCGCGCGTGTGTCAGCGGGCCCATCTGCGTGGCCGGGTCGCTGCCTGCGCCGATGCGCAGCGCCGCCGCGGCGGCCGCGAAGTCGCGCAGGAAGTCATCGTGCAGCGCCCGCGCGACGAAGAAGCGGATCGGCGACGCGCACACCTGCCCGGCGTTGCGGAACTTGGCCGGCACCGACAGCTTCAGCACGAACTCGGGGTCGGCGTCGGCGCAGACGATCACCGGCGCGTGGCCGCCCAGTTCGCCGCTGAAGCGCTTGCTCTCGCGCGCGCACTGCTCTGCCAGCAGCCGCCCCACGGCCACCGAGCCGGTGAGCGAGACCTTGGCGATGGCCGGGTGCGCGATCAGCGTGCGGCTGACCAGCGCGGGCTCGCCGAAGAGCAGGTTCAACGCGTCCGGCGGCAGGCCGGCGTCCAGAAAGCAGCGCACCAGCGCCACCGCGCTGGCGGGCGTTTCCTCGGCCGGCTTGAGCACCACGCTGCAGCCGGCAGCCAGCGCGGCACCCAGCTTGCGCGCCGGCAGGTTGACGGGGAAGTTCCACGCCGTGAACGCCGCCACCGGGCCCACCGGCTCCTGCACCACCGTGTGGCCGAGGATGCCGGCCACGCGCGGCGGCACGGTGCGGCCGTACAGGCGCCGCGCCTCCTCGGCCTGGAAGTCGATGATGTCGGCCGACAGCAGCACCTCGCGCTGCGCCTCGGCGGCGGGCTTGCCCTGCTCCAGCGTCAGCACGGCGGCGATGGCGCCCGCCCGCTCGCGCAGCAGGGCCGCTGCGCCGCGCAGCACGGTGCAGCGCTCCTGAGCCGTGTGCCGGCGCCACTGCGCAAAGCCGCGCTGCGCCGAGGCGGCCGCGGCCTGGATCTCGTCCACGCCGGCCAGCGGCAGGCGGCCGATCACGGCCTCGGTGGCGGGGTCGATGATGGGGCGCTCGCCCCCGGAGGCGCGGTCGAGCCAGACGCCGCCCACGTGCAGGGCGGGTGGCGGCAATGCGGTGCGGATGTCGTGGTTCATCGTGTGGCGCTGGCGGCCCCAGGCCGCCGACAATCGGGCATGCACAAGGCTAGGGGCGCGGCCGGCTGGCGGTTATCGCGCTCACGCAATCCTGCATCTCGGGTAAACCCGCGGGCACGCGGCTTGCATCCACCCGTGTGCCTACCTGGACCCTGACGCCGTCGACCATGTCCGCACTTTCCAGCCCTGCGTCGCTGCACGACGCCCAGTCATCGACCGCCTGGGTGCGCACGGTGGCCACGGGCGACCTCGACGAGCTGGTGCAGGCGCAGCACGACTGGTCGCTGCGCTACGACCAGCTCTCGCGTGGCGTCTTCGCCGGGCGCGTCACACACATCCAGCTGCCCGGGCTGCGTCTGGTGCTGGAAGGCGCGAACTGCGCGCTGCATCAGCGCGGCGAGATCGGTCGCGGCCAGATCGGCTTTGCGATGCCGGTCGATCTTCCGGGCGCTGCCCACTTCAACGGCCAGCAGCTGGCCGCCGATTCGATGATGACCGGGCGCAGCGAAGACCTGGACCTGGCCACGCCTGCCGGCTTCAGCATGATTGCCGCCGTGGTCGACCGCGACCTGCTGGCAGCACTCTGGCAGAGCCTGTACCAGAAGCCCCTGGCGGCCTGGCTGGAGCACCAGCTCGTCGTGCAGGCCCGGCCCGCGGCAGCCGACGCGCTGCGCACGGCACACCTGGGCTTGCTGACGCGCCTGCTGGACTCGCCCGCGTTGCTCGACGACTCGTTGACGGTGCGGCGGCTGCGCGACGAGCTGCTGGTGGAATGGGTCGAGGCGATCCCGGCACGCGTGGACCTGGCGGGCCTGCGCACCACGGCCGCGCGCAAGCGCGTCGTCGACCGCGCCTGCGAGGTGATGCTGTCGCAGCCCGAGCTGCCGCCGTCCATCCTGCAGGTCTGCCACACCATCGGTGCCAGCCCGCGCAAGCTGGAGTACTGCTTCCGCGACGTGCTGGGCACGACGCCGCTGCAGTACCTGCGCGCCGTGCGCCTGAACGGCGTGCGCCGCGACCTGAAGCGCAACGCCGACCCCGCGGTCGGCGTTCAGGACGTCGCTGCGCGCTGGGGCTTCTGGCACATGAGCGACCTGTCGGCCGACTACAAACGGCAGTTCGGCGAACTGCCCTCGCAGACGCTGCGCCGCCCCGGCAGCGTCAGTCGACGCTGAAGCCGGAGGCCTTGATCACCGGCTCCCAGACGGCGGCGTCGTCGCGCGCCATCTGCACCAGCTCGGCCGGCGTGCTGGCGCGCGGCACCAGGGCCAGTGCGCTCAGGCGCTCGCGCACCTCGGGCAGCTGCAGCACGCGGCGCAGCGCGCCGTTCCAGGTGGCGACCGCAGGCGCCGGGGTGCCCGCCGGCGCATAGATGCCGTAGAAACCGCGGCGGATCACCTGCTTGAAGCCCAGCTCGTCGAAGGTCGGCACGTCGGGCAGCAGCGGCGCACGCTGCGTGCCGGTCACGGCCAGGATGCGCAGCTTGCCGCCGCGGTGCATCTCAATCATGTCGGTGACGGTGTTCACACCCACCGTGGGCTGGCCGCTGATGAGCGCCGTGACCAGCGGGGCACCGCCCTGGAAGGGCACGTGCAGCATGTCCACGCCCGCGCCGCGGCCCACCATCAGGCCCACGAAGTGCAGCGGGCTGCCCGCGGCCGGCGAGCCGAAGTCGGCGCGCTTGGGGTTCTCGCGCACCAGCTTCAGGAAGTCCGCAAAGGTCCTCGGCCCGGTCTCGGCGCCGGTGGCCAGCGCAAACGGGAATTCCGCGACCATCGACACCGGCACCAGGTCGGCGATCTCGTAGCCGAGCTTCTTGAAGACGAAGGGATTGGTCGTGGCCAGGGCGTCGGGCGCGAACATCACCACCGAGCCGTCGTTGGGCAGTGTCTTCAGCGCACCGGCCAGGATGCGGCCGCCGGCACCGGGCCGGTTCTCGACGATCACCGGCCGCTTCAGTTCGTCCTTCAGCTTGTCGGCCAGCAACCGGGCGATGGTGTCGGCCGACCCGCCGGGCGGGAAGCCGACCACGATGCGGGCGGTCGACTCGGCGCCCTGGGCGCCTGCGGCGGCCGTGGCCAGGGCCAGGCACAGCGCCAGGAACGATCGGATGGTGCGCAGCATGTCGGGTCTCCAGGTTGACGAGGCCCGGCAGCAGAGCGGCCGCCGGACGGGCTGCGCCGCAATTTAGGGGCCTGCCCGGCGCCGCGATATCGGAATTGCGCAGACTTGGCCCCGGGCCGCCCCGGAGGCGCGTCACCAGGCGCTGCGGCGCGCGTAGGCTTGCGGCATGGACTGGTCACTGCCCTACCCCACGCGGCGCGCACCGCTGCTGGCGAACAACGTCGTCGCCGCATCACAACCCCTGGCGGCGCAGGCCGGCCTGGCCATGCTGCAGGCTGGCGGCACCGCCGTCGACGCCGCGCTGGCCGCGGCCATCACGCTGACCGTGGTCGAGCCCATCATGAACGGCATCGGCGGCGACCTCTACGCGCTGGTCTGGGACGGGCAGGCGCTGCACGGGCTGGATGCCACCGGCGCCGCGCCGGCGGCCTGGCGGCCCGAACGCTTCGCCGGGCGCACCGAGATGCCGCGCACCGGCTGGGATTCGGTGACCGTGCCGGGGCAGGTGTCGGGCTGGAAGGCGCTGTCCGATCGCTTCGGCGCGCTGCCGTTCCAGCGCCTGTTCGAGCCGGCGGTGCGCTATGCCGAGCAGGGCTTCGCGGTGTCGCCGGTGGTCGCGTCGGTGTGGCCGATGCTGGCCGGCCTGGTGGCCCAGGTGCCCGGCTTTGCCGATGCCTTCCTGCCCGGGGGCCGCGCGCCGGCAGCCGGCGAGCGCTGGCGCTTCGCCGACCAGGCGCGCACGCTGGCGGAGATTGCCGCCACGGGCGGTGAGTCGTTCTACCGCGGTGCGCTGGCCGAGCGCATGGTTGCGTGTTCGCAGGCGGCCGGCGGCGCCATGACGCTGGACGACCTGGCGCAGCAGCAGGCGCGCTGGGTCGAGCCGCTGTCGCTGGCCTATGGCGGCCTGCACCTGCACGAGATCCCGCCCAACGGGCAAGGCATCGCGGCGCAGATGGCGCTGGGCATGCTGCGCCACGTGGACCTGCGTGCCGCCGGCGTCGACAGCGCCGCCACGGTCCACCTGCAGGTCGAGGCGATGAAGCTGGCCTTCGCCGACCTGCACGCCCATGTGGCCGACCCACGCTCGATGCGCGTGACGGCGGCCGAGCTGCTGGACCCGGGCTACCTGCAGGCCCGCGCGCGCCGGATCCACCCCGACCGGGCCTCGGCCCCGGTGGCGGGGCTGCCGCGCCAGGGCGGCACCGTGTACCTGAGCGCTGCCGACGCGCAGGGGCGCATGGTGTCGCTGATCCAGTCCAACTACTACGCCTTCGGCTCGGGCATCGTCGTGCCGGGCACCGGCATCTCGCTGCACAACCGGGGCTGGAACTTCAGCCTCGTGCCCGGGCACCCGAACGAGGTCGGCCCGGGCAAGAAGCCGCTGCACACCATCATCCCCGGCTTCGTCACCGACGCCGGCGGCGCCGCGACGATGGCCTTCGGCGTGATGGGCGGCTTCATGCAGGCCCAGGGCCATGTGCAGATGATGTGCCGGCTGGCGGACTTCGGGCAGAACCCGCAGGCGATGATCGATGCGCCGCGCTTCATGGTCTCGCCGATCGACGCGGTGGTGAAGCTGGAAGCTCACATGCCGGCGGCGGTGGCCGAAGGGCTGATCGCACGCGGCCACCGCGTCGAGGTGCATGCGACGGGCCATCTCGACTTCGGCGCGGCGCAGATCGTGCTGCGCGATGGCGACCACTACGTCGGCGCCTCCGACGGGCGCCGCGACGGGCAGGCGGTGGGGTACTGACCTGCGCGCGCCTGCGAGGTCCTGGCCTCGATGCCGCGCGTTCAGACTCTCTGCAGGTTGGCCGGGGCCTCACGCAGGCGGTGGATGTCGCGCATGGGCGGGGCGCCGAACTGACGGCTGTACTCGCGGCTGAACTGCGAGGCGCTTTCGTAGCCCACGCGGTAAGCGGCGGTGGCGGCGTCGCAGTCGTCGAGCAGCATCAGCCGGCGCGCTTCATTCAGTCGCAACTGCTTCTGGTACTGCAGCGGGCTCATCGCCGTGAGCGCCTTGAACTGGTGATGGAACGTCGACACGCTCATGCGCACCTCGCGCGCCAGATCTTCCACGCGCAGGGCCTCGGTGTAGTGGGTCTTGAGCCAGTCGATGGCACGTGCCACCTGATGGCCCTGACTGCCCACCGCTGCAATCTGGCGCAGGCGTGCGCCCTGTTCGCCCGTCAGCAGCAGGTAGTGGATTTCGCGGATCACCAGCGGCGCCAGCACCGGGGCGCTTTCCGGCTGCCTGACCAGATCGACCAGTCGGGTGAACGCACCGAGCAACGGCAGCGTGACGGGGCCCGTGGCCATGGCCCGGTGCCCGCGCTCTTCGCGGGCTTCACACCCGCCTGCCGGGGCGGGCAGTTGGCCGCTGAGCAGTAGCGTGGCCACCTCGCGCAAGTCCAACTTCAGCATCACCGCCAAGTAGGGCCGTTCTGGAGTGGCCTCCAGGATGGTGGCCATCGTCGGCAGGTCGAGCGACGTGATGAGGTAGCGGGCGCTGTCGTAGACCAGCGTGTCGCCGCCCAGGGCCACGCGCTTGCTGCCCTGCACCACCAGGGCCACGCATGGTTCGTAGACGTTGCAGACGGTGCCTTGCAGGCGATTGGCGCGGTAGACCATCAAGCCGGGCAGCGCCGGCGGCAGATGCGGGCCTTCTTCAGTCGCAATCGCCAGCAGGCGCGTGGTCAACGCGCTGCGCGCCTGGTCGAGGGCTTCAGCATCGGCATCGGCTGCGGCCTGTATGGCTGGGGTGCGGGTCATGGGCACAAATGCTATCCAAGGCCCGAGGTGGTCACGCCGGGCCTCGGAGGATCAGGCAAGCAATCAGCAGATTCGGGCACACGCGAGCCTGCCGGGCCACCGGACACTTCTGCACCGCAGCGCCGCATCCGAGATGCCTGTGTTGAACCCGACCGACCACGGTCCTTTCACCCTTTGACGCCATGACCACCTTGAACGTGAACGGCCGCCCGCATGCCCTGGACGCCGACAGCACCACCCCCATCCTCTGGGCCTTGCGTGACAACCTGGGCCTGACCGGCACCAAGTTCGGCTGCGGGGCGGCACTCTGCGGTGCCTGCACCGTGCACCTCGATAGCCAGGCCATTCGCTCGTGCGTGACGCCGGTGTCGGCCGCCGTGGGGCAGAACATCACCACCATCGAAGCCATCACCAGCGGCCAGGACCCTGTGGGCACTGCCGTGCGCGAGGCATGGATCCGGCACGACGTGGCGCAGTGCGGATACTGCCAAAGTGGCCAGATCATGAGCGCCACGGCTTTCCTCAAGGCGCTGCCGCGCGGCAAGCAACCCACGCCCGCCGAAATCGACGGCGCCATGGCCGGCAACATCTGCCGCTGTGGGACCTATGCCCGCATCCGCGCTGCCGTGGCCGATGCCGCGCGCGCCCTGGCCTGAAGGAGCCCCGCAACATGCTCACCCCTCACCACCTGGCCCTGCCCCGGGCGCTGCAGCATCATCTGCCGCAAGAGGCCGGAACAGCGACTTTGCCGCGTCGTCAATTCCTGAAGATTGCCGGTACTGGCGGCCTGGCATTGGGTGCCTTTGCCGCCGGCGCGCCAGCCTCGGGGATGGCGCTGGCCCCTGCCGCGCCTGGCCTGAAGCCCTTCGAGCAGCCGCTGGCGTTCGTGCAAATTGCCAGGGACGGCGAGGTCACCGTCACCGTCAACCGTCTCGAATTCGGCCAGGGCATCAGCACCGCCCTGCCGATGATCCTGGCGGAAGAACTGGATGCCGACTGGGCGCGCGTGCGCAGCCGGCTGGGCACCAACGACATCGCCTATGCCGACCCCGCCTGGGGCACGCACCTTACCGGCGGATCCACCGCCATCAAGCACAGCTTCACGCAGTACCGCGAACTCGGTGCCCGCGCCCGGGCCATGCTCATCGGCGCAGCCGCCGCGCAGTGGAAGCTGGACCCGGCTTCGCTGCGCACGCAGGCCGGCTTCGTACTGGGGCCTGGCGGTCGAAGGCTGGGTTATGGCGAGTTGGCCGAGACCGCGGCGGCGCAGCCCGTGCCCGAGACGGTGGTGTTGAAAGACCCCAAGCACTTCCGCCTCATCGGCAAAGCCACACCCCGGCTGGACAGCCGCGCCAAGAGCAGTGGCACACACAAGTTCGGCATCGACATGGCCCTCCCGGGCCAGCTCACGGCCTTGGTGGCGCGGCCGCCGGTCTTCGGCGCCAGGCTGACTGCCGTGGACGATGCAGCCGCACGCGCTGTGCCCGGCGTCAAGGCCGTGCTGCGGGTGCCGCTGGACCGGGGCGCCGAGGGGGTGGCCGTCATCGCGACGGGCTACTGGCCGGCACACCAGGGCCGCCAGGCGCTGAAACTGCAATGGGACACCGGGGCTGTCGAGAAGGTGGACAGCGCGCGCCAGCTGGCGCAATACCGCGCGCTGGCCGACCAGCCGGGCGCGCGCCACCTCGACGCCGACACGTCCGCACTGGCCACCGCGCCGAAGACCATCGAGGCCGAATTCATCTTCCCCTATCTGGCGCACGCGCCGATGGAGCCACTGAACTGCACCGTGCGCCTTCACGCCAATGGTGCCGAGCTGTGGATGGGCAGCCAGATGCCGGGTCTCGATGGCAGGGCCGCTGCCGGCGTGCTGGGCCTGAGGCCCGAGCAGGTGAAGGTGAACGTGCAGTCGGCTGGCGGTGGTTTCGGGCGTCGCGGCGTTCCGACCAGCGACTACGTGGTCGAGGCCTGCCACATCAGCAGGGCAGCACGTGCCGCCGGGCTCGACGCCCCGGTGCGCACCGTGTGGAGCCGTGAAGACGACATCCAGGGCGGCTACTACCGCCCGATGCACCTGCACCGCGCACGCATCGGTTTCGACGAGCGAGGTCGGGTGCTGGCCTGGGACCACGTCATCGTGGGCCAGTCCATCGTGGCCGGTACGCCATTCGAAGGCCTCATCAGGAATGGCGTCGACGCCACGGCGGTGGAAGGCATGCGCGAGCCGTATCCAGTGCCCATGCGCCTGACGGTGCACCATCCAACCCTGAACGTGCCCGTGCTGTGGTGGCGCAGCGTGGGCAGCACGCACACGGCCTACGTGATGGAAACGCTCATCGACGACATCGCGCGCGCCACCCAACAGGACCCGGTGGCCTACCGGCTGAGCCTGATCGGCGACAAGCACCCGCGCCACCGCAGCGCGCTGCAACTCGCGGTGCAGCACAGCGGCTATGGCAAGAAGCAGCTGCCTGCCGGCCGTGCCTGGGGCGTGGCAGTTCACGAGAGCTTTGAAAGCGTGGTGGCCTATGTGGTGGAAGCGTCCATGGAAGGCGGCCAGCCGGTGCTGCACACCGTGACGGCCGGCGTGCATTGCAACCTGGTCGTCAACCCGCACACGGTGCGGGCGCAGGTGGAGGGATCGGCGCTGATGGGGCTGGCCACCTGCCTGCCTGGCCACGCGATCACCCTGAAGGACGGTGTGGTGGAGCAGCGGAACTTCGGTGATTTCGTGGTGCCGCGCATCCACCAGATGCCACGGATCAGCGTGCACACCGTGCCCAGTGACGACCCGCCCAAGGGCATGGGTGAGCCGGCACTGCCGCCCCTGGCGCCGGCCTTCGCCAACGCGCTGGCGCAGTTGACCGGGCGGCCGCTGCGGCAGTTGCCGTTTCAGTTGGCCTGACGGCGTGGAACAGCCGCGGCGGGCGGCCGTGTGATGGCCGCACACAGCGTCAGCGGCGTTCCCTGGCCCGCCAAGGAAAGGACACACGCGGCCCAGCGCCTGCCACCAGCCGCGGCCACAGGCCCCGCGGCGCCCACAGGCTCACGGCCATCGCCAGCAGTCCCATGGCGATGAGGTAGCTGCCGCCCGACCAGCCCAGCCAGCCGGTCGTGGCCTCGCGCAAGGCAAACCAGAGCAGCACGCCCAGCACCGGCCCCGCCTGGGTGCCGATGCCGCCGATGAGCGTGGCAAACAGCATCATCACCACCCAGTTGATGTCGAACGCCGCGTCGGGCGCGACGAACAGCGCGCCCATGTAATGGGCCGCGCCGGCCAGTGCACAGCCGGCTCCACTGGCCATGAAGGCGAGCAGCCGGACCCGCCACACATCCACGCCCACGCTGCTGGCGGCCAGCTCGTTGTCGCGCACCGTCATCAGGGCCAGCCCAAGGCGCGATCGCAGCAGTGCAGCCACCAGCAGCGGCAGCCCGACGCCGATGGCCAGCGCGGCGCGGAACGCATCGGCGCCGAAGGCCTCGAGGTCGGCCACCGCCCCGAGCTCCAGCGCCTGCCCGCCGGGGCCGCCCAGCGCGGCCGACTTCGACACCAGCAACGCGCCGATCTCGGCGAACACCCACAGCCCGACGGCGAAGTAGGCCTCGCGCAGCCGGAACAGCAGCGGCGCCAGCGCTGCGGCCAGCACCGCGCCGGCCAGCGGGGCGAGCGGCAGCACCACCAGCGGCGTGACGCCCAGCCGACGGGTGCCTTCGAACAGCACGTAGGCCCCCGCAGCGACGAACAACTGGTGGCCCAGCGACAGCAGACCGGTGGTGCCGGCCAGCAGGTTCCACATCTGCGCCATGCCGACGGCCAGCAGCACCTCGGCCACCAGCCGCAGCAGGCCGGCGTCCAGCAGCCGTGGCGCCAGCACCGCGGCGACGAGTGCCGCGGCCACCCAGGCAAGGGCTGCCCTCAACGCCGTTCTCCCGCCAGACCCTTGGGCATGCACACCAGCACCAGCAGGAACACCGCGTGCACGTACAGCGAGCCTGCGTTGGAATCCCACTTCTGCCCCAGCACCTGCGCCAGGCCGAGCAGCACGCCGCCGCCCAACGCGCCCCAGAACGAGCCCAGGCCGCCGATGATCACCACCTCGAAGGCGATCAGCATGCGCTCGGCCCCGGAGAACGGTGTGAACGCCGTGCGCTGAGCCAGCAGGAAGCCGGCCAGCATCGCGAAGGCGGTGCCCAGCGCCATCACCTGCGCAAACACCCGGCCGGGCGCCACGCCCATCAGCCGCACCACCTCGGGCGCGTCGGCCGTGGCGCGCACCACGCGGCCGAATTCACTGCGCGCCAGCAGCATCTGCAGCGCCACGAACAGCGCGACCGCCAGTGCCAGCACCAGCAGCGGATACAAGCCCACCTGCAGGCCGAACAGGTTGACGCCGGCGCGGGCCAGCGGGCCGCCGTCGATGGCCCGTGCGTCGGCGCCGAACCACGCCACCAGGGTGTTGCGCAGCACCACGCCCAGACCGAAAGTCAGCATCAGCGGCACCAGCACATCGCCGCGCGCCAGCGCCCGGTTCACCAGCACGGTCTGCAAGGTCCAGCCGATGGCCGCACCGGCCAGCGCCACCGGCAGCGCCAGTGCCCAGGGCGGCACGCCGGGCAGCAGGCCGACGGCGTACACGCCGATGAAGGCACCACCCACGATCAACTCGCCGTGTGCCAGGTTCACCACCCGCATCACCCCGAACACCAGGGCGAGGCCCAGGCCGAACAGGCCGTACAGCCCGCCCAGCAGCACGCCATTCACCGCCGCCGAGATCCAATCCATCAAGGTGCTCCGAAGTAGGCAGCCGCAATGCGCTCACGCGACAGGCCGGCCGGCGCGCCGGCCAGCGTGGTGCGGCCTTCCAGCAGACACAGCACCTGGTCGCTCACCGCACAGGCGCGGGCCACGTCCTGCTCCACCAGCACGATGGCCAGTCCGTCGCCGCGGATGCGGGCAAACGCGTCGTAGATCTCCTGCACCACCAGCGGTGCCAGGCCCAGCGAGAGCTCGTCGCACAGCAGCAGCCGCGGGTTGGCCATCAGCGCGCGTCCGATCGCCACCATCTGCTGCTGGCCGCCCGACAGCAGCGTGGCCGGGCATCGGCGCATCGCCGGCAGCGCCGGAAACAGCGCATACACCGCGTCCAGCGTCCACCGGCCGCGGCGCCGCGTCAGTGCACCCATGCGCAGGTTCTCTTCCACGGTCAATGACGGAAACAGCCGGCGGCCCTCGGGCACCATCGCGATGCCCAGCGCCGCGATGCGCTCGGCGGCCAGCGCGCCGATGTCCTGCCCGTCGAACACGATGCGGCCGCGCCGCGCCGGCATCAGGCCGGTGATGGCGCGCAGCAGCGTGCTCTTGCCTGCGCCGTTGGCGCCAATGAGCGCCAGCGCCTGGCCGGTGTCCAGCGCGAACGACACGCCGCGCACCGCCTGCAGGTCGCCGTGGCAGACGTCCAGCGTCTCCACCTCAAGCAGCGACGGCATCGCTGGGCATCCCCATGTAGATCTGCTGCACCGCCGGGCTGGCCATCACCACGGCGGGCGTGTCGTCCAGCAGCGGGCGGCCGAAGTGCAGCACCAGCACCCGGTCGGCCACCGCCACCAGGGCGTGCGCGATGTGCTCGATCCAGACCACCGCCAGCTCTTGCTTGAGCTCGCGCACCAGCGCGACGATCTGCGCCACCTCGCGCTCGGTGAGGCCGCCAGCCACCTCGTCCAGCAGCAGCACGCGCGGTCTGCAGGCGATGCCCTTGGCCAGCTCCAGCCGCTTGCGGTCCAGCAGGGTCAGCGCGCCTGCCAGGCGGTGCGCCGCGGCGGCCAGGCCGGTTCGCTCCAGCGCCTGCATCGCGCCGGCCTGGGCGGCAGCACCGTGCAGACCGGCGCCGAAGGTGGCGGCGGCCAGCACGTTCTGCAGCACCGTCAGCTGCGCAAACGGCTGCGGAATCTGGAACGCCCGTGCCAAGCCCAGCCGCGCACGCCGGTGTGCCGGCAGACCGACCAGTTCCCGGCCCTCCAGCCGGATGCTGCCGGCGTCGGGCACGGCCGTGCCGGCCAGCAGGTTGAACAGCGAGCTCTTGCCCGCGCCGTTGGGTCCGATCACGCCGAGGCAGCTGCCCCGGTCGAGCGTGAACGACACGTCGTCGGCCACGGTGATCGCGCCGTAGGACTTGCGCAGGCCCCGCACCTCCAGCGTGTTCACCGCGGCCGCCTCACTTCAGCGCCGACAGCAGTTCCAGCCGGCCGGCCACCGGCAGCTGTCGCGCCAGGCTGTTGTCCACCACCTGCAGCTCGAACGGATGACGCGCACCGTCGGGGGCCCGCCGCCATTGCCCGCCGGCCAGCGCCGTCTTGGCCACGCTCTTGATCGGGCTGCCCTTGAAATCGACCCGGCCCACGATGGTGTCGAGCGTCAGCTCGCGCAGCGCGTCGCGCACCGCCTTGCGGTCGCGCGGATCAGCGGCGGCTTTCAGCGCGCCCAGGCCCACTTCCCACAAGGCGTGGGCGTAGCCCAGCGGCTGCGTCCACTGCTGGCCCGTGCCCTTCTCCCAGTCGGCTGCCAGGTCGCGGGCGCTCTGCCCAGTGAGCGAGCTCCTGTACGGAAACGTCGGCGTCCACCAGACCTCGGTGCTCATGCCGTTGCCCGCCGCACCCAGCGCCTTCATCGCGCTGGGAAACAGGAAAGCACCGGCCAGGCTGACCACCTCGGGCCGGTAGCCGGCCTGCTGCGCCTGCTTCCAGAAGGTGGCGAAGTGGGTCTCGTAAGCGAAGCCGGAGGCGATCTGCGCGCCCGCCGACTTGAACGCACCCACCTGGTTGGAGAAGTCGTCGTTGGCGATCTTGAAGAAGCCGGCCGACTTCTCCGCATAGCCGGCGCTGCGCAGCATGCCGGGCATGCCGCGCAGCGGGTCCGCAAAGGCCTGGCCGGCCGGGTTGTCGACGTACAGCGTGCCCACCTGCTTGTTGGTCTTCACGCTGTCCCACATCGCCAGGTACTGCTTGACGACGTCGTCCGCACCCCAGAAGAAGTGGAACGAGAACGGGAAGCCCTTGGACAGGTTGCCATTGCGCGCAAACAGGAACGCCTGCCACGGAAACATGGTGCTGACCATCGGGATGCCGTGCACGTCGCACAGCTGTCCGGCCGGCGTGCTGGCGTCGCCGTCCTGCACCAGCATCAGGTCGACCTTCTCGCGCAGCACCAGGTCCTGCACCACCTGCAGGCTGCGGTTGGCGTCGCTCTGGTTGTCACGCAGCACGATCTCCACCGCCAAGCGCTTGCCGCCGGCCACTTCCAGGCCGTCCTTCAACAGCGTGCGCATGCGCGCCAGGTGCCATTCGTCGGCCACCCCGAACGGTGCCCGGGGTCCGGACAGCGCGGTGACGTAGCCGATCTTCAACGGCCGGTCCTGCGCGATGGCCAGGCGCGGCAGCGAGGCCGCAGCGGCAGTGCCCAGCACGAGGGCTCGGCGCGCGGGGTCGGGACGGATGTTCATGGCAGCGGCTCCGGGGGTTGGATGGAGAGGTTCAGTCGATCGCCGGCATCGGCGCGCGGCCGAAGGCCTGGTCGCACAGTTCGGCGAAGCGGATCGTGTGCAGGTCGTTCAGGTACGGCCCGATGACCTGCACGCCCAGCGGCAGGCGGCCCGCACGCGCGGGCAACGGGCGCACGGTGGCCGGCAGGTGCGCCAGCGTGGCCAGGCCCGGCCACTGCAGGTTGTGCAGGTAGGGTTCGGGGCGGCCATTCACGGGCAGCGTGCGCGCCAGTTGGGGCAGCGCGCCGTGGCCGTCGCCGGTGACGTGGGCGAAGGCCTCGCCCATGGCCACCGGGCACAGCACCAGGTCCACCTCGGCGAAGGCCTGGGCCCAGCGCGCGCGCAGCTCGGCTTGCGCAGCCAGCAGCTGCATCCAGCCGGCCATCGTCGGCCGGGCGGCCCGAGCCAGGCGGTCGGCCAAGGTGCCGGGGCCGGCCTGGGCGGCAGCCGCATCGAGCGCGGCCTTCTCGGCTTCGGGCATGCCACCGGCGATCACGCCGAACAGCAGCGCCAGGTAGGTGGCCCAAGCCGACTGCGGGTCCACCGGCGCGGCGATGCGCCGGACCTGCACGCCTTCTTGCTCCAGATCCTGGGCGAATGCCTCGATGGCCTGGGCGTAAGGCGCATCCACCGGGTACGCATCCAGCCACAGGCCGACGCGGAACTGCGCCAGCCGCGTGGCGGTGGGCGCCGGCAGACGCAGCTGCCAGCCCACCGCTTCGTCCGGGCTGGCATGCCCGACCACGCCGAGGGCCAGTGCCAGGTCTTCCGCCGAGCGCGCCAGCGGGCCCACCACGGCCAGCGGGGTCGCCAGGCGCTCACCGGGCATCGGCGGGATGTGGCCGCGCGCCGGCACGATGCCGTAGCTGGGCTTGTGACCGTAGACACCGCAGAAGTGCGCCGGGATGCGGATCGAGCCGCCGATGTCGCTGCCCAGCTCCAGGGCCGTGAACCCGGCTGCCAGGGCCGCCGCCGCACCGCCGGACGAGCCCCCCGGCGTGCGGGTGACGTCCCAGGGGTTGCACGTCGTCGCGTGCAGCGGGTTGTAGCTCTGGTGGTCGGACGCGGCCAGCGGCGTGTTGGTCTTGCCCCAGATCACCGCGCCGGCGCCCCGCAGCAGCGCCACCGCGTCGGCGTCGCGCGGCGCCATGTGGCCGGCCAGCGGCGGCAGGCCGCAGGTGGTGGGCAGGTCGGTGGTTTCCAGGCAGTCCTTCACGGTCATCGGCAGGCCGGCCAGGACGCCGTTGCCGGGCCGCGCATCGGCGGCCTTCGCGGCGGCCAGCGCCGCATCGGCGTTGGTGGCGTTGACGGCGCCGATGCCGGGGTCCAACCGGGCTCGGCGCTGCAGATGGTGCTGCAGCAGCTCGACGCTGGAGATGCGGCGCGTGCGCAGTGCGGTCAGGCTCTCGGTGGCGGTCCAGGTGTGGGGTGCGCCGTCGGGCAGTGATGGGCTCATGGATGGTCCGGGTGAAGGGAAAAAAGACAGGGTGGGCGAACGCGTCTATCGCTTTCACGCAATCGGGGGATCTGGAAACTCCGGAGTCCACGGCGGCGGGCGATGCGGCCCAATCCGGGGCTCGAACCGGATGCGGCGCCACCGCTGCGCGCGGTGGCCTGCATCGGCGGCCCTGCGGTCCGTTTCCACGAGGACACCGCGATGCACGCCGACCCACTGCTGCTCCAGCTCTATGCCTGCTCTGCAGGGTCTGCGCACTGGCCGCAGGTGCTGGACCGCCTGTGCGACGAGACGGGCGCCGCCTCGGCCGTGCTGCAGGCCTTCCGCTTCGAAGGTGACTTTGGCCACCTGCTGTGGCAGGTCACCGACCGCCGCACCGCGCGCCAGCCCGCGCCTGCGATGGCGACCACGGCCAATCCGCGCATGGCACGCCACCGCAGCCTGCGCGGGCTGGACCGGGTGGTGACCGACGACCAGCTGTTCGACCGCGGCGACCCCGAGCGCGAGGCCCTGCACCGCCAGCTCGCCAGCATCGGCATCGGCCGCTTCATGGGCACGCTGCAGCGGCTGGAAGGCGAGACCTACCTGGCGGTGGCCTTGCACCGCGAGGCCGGCGACCCGCGCGACTTCGGCGGCACGGCCGGCACGCGGCTGCAGGGGCTGGCGCCGCACCTGCGGCAGGCCGTGCAACTGGCCGGCCGCCTGGAACACGGCGATCGGGCCCGTGCGCAGCTGGAGGCGCACCTGGACGGCCTGCGCTGCGGCCTGCTGCTGTGCGACACCCAGGCCCGCGTGCAGTGGATGAACCAGAGCGCGCGCGCCTTGACCGATGGCACGCGCATGCTGCTGGCACACGGCGGCTTGCTGCGCGCGCGCCAGCCGGCGGCCACCCGCGCGCTGCACGACGAGATCGCTCTGGCCGGCCCAGCCCCGCGCTTCCTGGCGCTGGGCGAAGGGCATCAGGCCTTGCACGTGGCGCTGCGCGCGCATGCCACGGGCGAGCCCGGCATGGGCGCGCCCCGCCGACCGGAGGGCGACTGGCGCAGTGCGCAGCGCGACGCGGCTCCCGTGAGCGTGCTGCTGGCCATCACGCACGCTGCTGAAGCCGCCCAGGTGCCGCTGGAGGCCTGGTGTCGGCTGCTCGGCCTGACCCGTGCCGAGGCCGCACTGCTGGCCACCCTGGTGGCCGGCGGCACGCTCGAGCAGCATGCGCTGCAGCGCGGTGTGTCGGCCGGTACGGTGCGCGGCCAGCTCAAGCAGGTGCTGGCCAAGACCGGCACCCACCGGCAGACCGACCTGGTAAGGCTGGCCCTCGGTTCGGCGGCAACGCATCTGCTGGACTCGGTGGCCGGGGCGTGAGTGTCAGAACACCCAGGCCAGGCGTGCGGCGAGCTGCGTGCCCTGGCTGCGGTTGCGCGCGTTGAACTCCTTGTACGCGTGCACCCAGACCACCGGCAGCCCCGAGCCCAACTCAAGGAAGTGGACGGCCGGCCCGAGGGCGGTGACGCGCGCGCGATGGCCATTGACGACACCGGGCCCGCGGTCGTCGCTGATCTGCTGGTAGTGGTAGCCGCCCAGCCCGAAGGTCCAGGCGCCCACGTGCTGCCCGAGCGCGAACTCGTGCTGGTACTCGCGGCCCGAGGTGTAGTCGGTGGCGGTGTTGCGGCTGTTGAAGTTGACCTGCACGTTGGAGGACAGCTCCAGCCCGCCCGCCGTGATCCAGGTGAACGCGAAGCCGGGCGACACGGTGCGGTGGTTGGTGCCGGCGTTGATCAGCCGCGCCTTGTCGTAGCCGCCGGTGGGCAGCTGCACCACCAGTTGCACACTGGTGTACAGGCCCGGCGACGGGGTCCATGACAGGATGGCCGGGATCAACTGCAGGTCGCCTTGCGCGGTGTTTTCGCCACTGAGCGCCAGCGGCCCCAGGGGCGTGGGCACCGTGAGGTCCAGCCGCGTGCGCAAGACGGGCAGCACCGCACCCCAGCCGAACTTCGCGCTGCCGATCGTGAGATCGGTCATCCGCACGTAGGCCAGGCCCACGCTGTCGACCGCCACCTGGGCGGCCACCGGGCTCTTGTTGCCGGCGTCGTCGCGCAGTTCGCCGGCCCGGTAACGGGCCCAGCGCAGGCCGACGGTGCCGATCTCCGAAGCCGGCGGCAGCTGGCCGGCGCCGAAGTCCATCACGCCGAAGGGTGTGATCGGGGCGCCGTTCTCGACGGCCTGCGCCGCGCCGCTCAGCAGTGCAGCCAGCACGGCGGCGGCCAGGGTATGGGTTTTCAAGGGTTTGCTCCGTCGGTGCGGTGGGATGGACAGGAGCGTAGGCAGTGAAGGCATCGCCCTCACCTCCCAAACAGGAGGCATGCTGACCGGGGGAAACGCGGAGGCCGGATCCGGCACCCCGCCTGCGCTGCGCGTGGTGCCTGTACGCCGAAGGCCGCGCGGCCCATGCACGGCCCGTCCGGCGCGCCGGATGACGCTTCTTCAGCCGCTCGGCGGTGCGCGAGCCTGGTGCGCCCCTCGCAGTTCGGCCCGCGGGTAGCCAGCGGCTGCAGCCCGAGCGCGCAGCCGCGCTGCGGCTCAAGCTCCGCTGCGAATCTCGGTCATCAGGTCGCGCTGCAGGATGACCGAAGCGCAGAGCGTGGCGCCCACCAGGGCGCCGATCACGCCGTCGGTGGCCACATCCTGCCCGGTGAGGTAGAGACCCCCGATCGGGGTGGACGGGCGCAGCCAGTCCTGCGCGAAGCGTTGCGGCGACGAGGCCACGCCCATGAAGCCGCCGCGCTCGCGCTTGGCGAAGGTCTCGTAGGTCAGCGGCGTGGACACCTCCACGTGGTCGATGTGCCGCGCGGCGGCCGGCACGTGGCGGAACAGCTCGGTCAGCAGGCGCTGCCGGATCACGTCCTTGAGCGCCAGGTAGTCGTCACCGCGCTTCATCCACGGCGTGCCCGCCCAGCGCGCGAAGTGCGCGTAGTCGGTGTAGGCGTACATCTCCACCGTGGCGCGACCCGGGAAGTCGCGTTCCCACAGCGGATCCTTGGTGGACGGGAAGGTGATGAAGTGCCAGGGGAACGGGGCATCGAAGTCCTGCCGGTGCGCCACCAGGTTGGCTTCCAGATCGGGACCCGGGTGAGACCAGATGTTGGCCGGCGTGAAGCCCAGTTCGGCATGGCTGGCCTTCAAGCCGATGTTCAGGCCGACGACGGCGTAGGTGTCCTGCACCTTGGGCAACAAGGCCTTGGCCGCCAGCACGCCCGGGCTGCTGCCCTGCAGCAGGCGACCGAAGGTGTTCTGCACGCCGGCATTGCTCACCACCCGCGGGCAGCGCACCGCCTCGCCCGAGACCAGGCGCACGCCCTGCACCGCATCGCCTTCCACCAGGATCTCGGCCACCTCGGCACCGTGCAGCACCTGCCCGCCGGCGGCCTGGATGATGGGCACCATGGCCTGCGCAAACGCCGGGCCGCCGCCTTCCGGGTAGTGGGCGCCGTGCAGGTAGTGCTTGGCCAGCATGCAGTGCATCGCAAACGAGCTGCGGCTGGGCTCCAGGCTGTAGTCGCCCCAGTTGGCACACAGCACCGCGATCAGCTCGTCGTTGTCGGTCAGGCCGCGCAGCACCTGCTGCGTGGTCTGGCTGGCAAAGCGCCGGAAGTCCTGGCCCTGGCGCTGCATCAGCGCCTCGCCCGCCTCGGGCGGCAGGGCCTTGGCGGCAAAGAACGGGGCCGAGGACTTGGCCACGCTGCCCACCAGCGCCAGGTAGGTCTGGATCGCCTGCGCCTCGCCCGGGAAGTGACCGGTCAGGAACTCGGCATACGCCTGCGGGCCGGCCGGCACGTCGTAGCCGCGCCCGGCGATGACCATGCGGTTGAAGATGCGGGGCATCGGCGCCCAGCGCAAGCGGCCACCGGTCACCCGGTTGAAGAGCTTCCAGCCCACACCGCCGGGGTTGCCGACTTCGCCGATGTAGTGCATGCCCACCGTCCAGCGGTAGCCGTGGCGGCTGTAGGCCTGGGTCATGCCGCCCACGATGGGGTTCTGCTCCAGCAGCAGCACCTTCTGCCCGGCCTGCGACAGGTGCGTGGCCAGCGCCAGGCCGCCCATGCCGGAGCCGATCACCACGGTGTCGAACGTGCCGCGGATGCCCTCGTGCTTGCGGTAGGGCACGCCGGTGGTGGTGGCCGTGGAGGTGGCCGGAGTCGTCGTCGTTGTCATGGTCTGTCGTTCAGGATTCGGGTTGGAAGTCGGCGGCGGCCAGCGCCCGCAGCGCCACCTTGTCGAGCTTGCCCACCGCCGTCAGCGGCAGCTGCGCCAGCACGGTCAGCTGCACCGGCGCGGCCACCGGGTCGCCCAGCCGCCGGCGGCAGTCGGCCAGCAGCTGCGCGGCGTCGCCGCGCGCACCGGGTTTGAGGCAGACGTAGGCCACCGGCACCTCGCCGGCGCGGGGGTCGGGGCGGGCGACCACCGCCGCCAGGGCGATGGCCGGGTCGGCATGCAGGGCTTCTTCGACGGTCTGCGGGTCGATGCTGTGGCCGTTGCGCTTGATCAGGTCCTTGGCGCGGCCGGAGATCCAGAAGTAGCCATCGGCGTCGCAGTGGCCCAGGTCGCCGGTGTCCAGCCAGCCGGGCGCCGCCAGGGCCGCGGCCGTCTGGGCAGCATCGGCATAACCTGCAAACACGTTGGGCCCGCTGATCAGCAGGTGGCCGCTCTCGCCGGGCACACAGTCGGCCAGCCAGCGGCCCTGCGCATCCAGTCGTGCGACCTTCATCGCCTGGTAGGGCAGGCGCAGCCCGATCGAGCCCGGGCGCCGCTCGCCGCGCAGCGGGTTCAGCGTCGAGATGCAGGTGCCTTCGGTCAGGCCGTAGCCCTCCAGGATCACCAGGCCGGTGCGCGCCTGCACGTCGTGCGCCACCTGGCGCGGCAGCGGCGCTGAGCCGCTGAAGGCCACGCGCAGGCTGTGCAGCCGGGCGCCGGCCGTGTCGACCTGCAGAAGGCCTGCGTACACCGTGGGCACCGCACTGAAGCAGGTGGCGCCGAAACGCTGCACGATGTGCCAGAAGCCCTGCATCACGCTGGCCTGCCGGAAACCCTGTGGCCCCAGCAGCACCAGGTGCCCGCCGCGGATCAGCGGCCCGATGCTCAGCGGGATGACCGCATGCACATGGAACAGCGGCAGGCCGATCAGCACGACGTCGCGTTCGGTGAAGCCGACCATCTCGCCCATGCACCAGGCCGTGTAGACCTGGTTGCGCTGGCTGTGGGTGGCCAGCTTGGGCGCGCCGGTGGTGCCGCCGGTGTGAAAGCGCGCGGTAGGCGACTGCGGATCTTGCGGCGGCAGGAAGTCGAGCCGGTCACCACGCTGCGACGAGCAGGCCGACTCGAAGCTCTGCACCGCCACGCCCGCCGGCATGCCGTCCCCGGCGCCACCCACCACCAGCACGTGGCGCAGGCCCGGGGCCAGGGCGGCCGCGGCGCAGGCGCGCTGCCAGAGCGCCGGGTTCTGTTGCGGCCCTTCGGTGACCAGCACCTCGCAGCCGCCCGCCGCCAGGATGCCGGCCACGGCGGCGGGGCCCAGCGTGGGGCTGATCGGGCAGGCCACTGCCGCGGCCTGGCTGCCGAACAGCGCCATGTAGGTCTGCGGCAGGTTGGGCAACAGCACTGCCACGCCGGCCGACGGCCCCACGCCGTGCGCGCGCAGCCAGTTCGCCAGGCGGCGGCACTGCATGAGCAAACTGCCGTGGGTCCAGGTCTGTGCCGGTTCGTGCGGGTCGCCGCGCGGCAGGAAGCTCAGTGCCGGGCGGTCGGCGTACCGATCGCCGGCGGCTTCCAGCAGGGCCCAGACGCCACCGGGCGGCAACCTCGACTCCAGCGGCGCAGCGCGCTCGAAGGCCTCGACGTCGGCGTGCGTGGCCACGCCACGGCCGGCCGGATCGGTGGGCGGGTGCACCGCGCTCACGGCGCCACGGGCTGCAGCGCGCCGCGGATGCCCACGGGGCGCCCCGCCGGGTCGAACAGCACGCCGGGGTTCAGCACGCCCTGCGGGTCGAACACCGCCTTGGCACCCGCCAGCGCCTGGCGCATCAGGGCCGGCACCTCGGTCTCGTAGGCGTTGCGGTGGTCGCGACCCACGGCATGGTGGTGGGTGCTGGTGCCGCCGTGGCGCACCACGGCCTCGTTGCAGGCCAGCTTGATGTCGCGCCAGCGGGCCAGGACGCTGGCGATGTCGCCGCTGCTGCTGCCGCGCGCGGCGAAGGTGAAGTACGGCGCCGGGCCGTCGGGGTAGACGTGGGTGAAGCGGCACGACAGCCCGCTGGCATGGCCGGTGACCCGTTCGATCGCGGCCTCCACGTCGTGCCGCACGCCGTCATAGAACGCCTCGAAGCGGTCCCACGTGATGGCGCTTTCGAAGGTGTCGAGGATGGCGCCCAGCCGGGTGGTCTCGTCGCGCCAGTACGGCATGCGGATGAAGGCGCTGCGCCAGTCGCCGGCCGCGCCCGAGCGTTGGGCGGCGGGCTGGGCATCGGCGGGACGCATCGACTCGGCCACCGCCTGCGCGTCCCAGCGGCCGCCGTGGTCGGCCACCAGTTCCAGCGCGCGCGCCATCCAGGCCTGCAGCGGGTGGTCGGCCGACTCGAAGCCCAGCACGAGCGTCGGGCTGCGCCGGTCGCCCACACCGGCAAAGGCCACCTCGCGGGCATCGAGCAGCCGGCAGTTGCTGGGCTGCAGGCCGGACTGCGACAGCGCACGCACGCAGCGGGCGGCGGCGAACACGTCGTCGAACGCCACCGAGGCCGATGCGCGGAACGTGGGCCGGTCTTGCAGCCGCATCCAGGCCTGGGTGATGACGCCCATCGTGCCCTCGGAGCCGATCACCAGCCGGTCGGGTGCCGGCCCTGCGCCCGAGCCCGGCAGGCGCCGCGTCTCGACCACGCCCGCGGGCGTGACCATGCGCGTGCTCTGCACGAAGTCGTCGATGTGGGTGTGCTGGGTGGCGTAGTGGCCACCGGCGCGGGTGGCGATCCAGCCACCCAGGGTGCTGAACTCGAAGCTCTGCGGAAAGTGCCGCAGCGTCAGGCCATGCGGCCGCAGCGCCTGCTCCAGGTCCGGGCCCAGCATGCCGGCCTGGATCAGCGCCGCTCGGCTGGTGGTGTCCACCTCCAGCACGCGGTTGAAGTGCTCCAGGTCCAGCGACAGCGTCGCCGCGTACCCATCGCCGACCGCGGCTTCCACGCCGCCGACGACGCTGGTGCCGCCGCCAAAGGGCACCACGGCCACGTTGTGGCGGCTGGCCCAGTCGAGCACGTCGCTGATGTCGGTCTCGGTGCGCGGAAAGGCCACCCAGTCGGGCGCCTGCGGCACATGGCGCATCCACATGCGGGCCACGTCCGCGAAGCCCTTGCCGTAGCAGTGCGTGAGGCGGTCGTACGGCGTGGCCGACACCAGCGCCGACAACGAACCGGGCACGACGCCGCGCGGGGCGGCCAGGGTGTAGTCGGCGAGCTGCGGCTCAGGCAGCGCCGGCCCCATGGGGCCGAGCGGCGCGAGCAGCTGGTGCACGGCCCGACGTTCGGCATCCGTCAATCCGTCGCGCAGGTAGCCCCAGCCCCAGAAACGCCGGGCGGGCTTGCCGGACAAGCTGGTTGCACTCACGGCGCCATCTCGCTGATGAGGATGGTCGGTGCGATGTCGGTGTACTGGCCGACGTCGGCCATGATCTCCCGCCCGTGGGCGGACATGCCTGCCTGGAACCCCGCCAGATCGGTGAAGACCATGTGCGCGCAGGCCACCACGGCAGGCTTGCCGCCGGCGCCATCGGCCAGCGCCTTGTCCATCTCGACACGTTGCAGGCCATGCGCGGCCAGGCGGTCCAGCAGCAGTTGCCGATGCCGGGTCTGGTAGTAGCTGTGGTCGAAGCGTTGGCCTTCTGCGGCCGGGTAGCTGACGGTGATGCGGATCAAGGGACGTCTCCGTGGGTGGGGTGCGTGTTTTCCGCGGATTGTGGAAACGGACAGCCCGGCCGACCATGCGCGCATGCGCCAAAAACTTGATGTGACACGCCACCAGGCGCACGCTGCCCGATGACCACGCCACAGACCGTGATCGCCACCTGGCTGCTGGGCGTGGCCGCGCAGTTCGAGCGCCTGGGCATCCGTTTGGAGGAGCTCGGTACCGGGCTGGGCCCGCTGACCCGTGGCCTGGCTGCGCCGACACGGCAGCTGCAGCTGGTGCAGGTGCGCCGCCTGTGGCAGCGTGCCGCCGCTGTCAGCGATGACCCGCTGCTGGGGCTGCGGGTGGGTGCGGGCCTGCCGCTGCAGGCGATGAACGTGCTGACGCTGGTGGTGATGCACAGCGCCAGGCTGCGCGATGCGCTGGGCTGCTGCGTGCGCTACCAGCAGCTCGTCAGCAACTCCGGCCGCTTCCGGCTGGTGAGCGTGCCGGGTGGCCTGCGCATGGTCTACAGGATCACGCCCTGCCCGGTGCCGATGCACCCGGCGCAGGTGGATTCGCTGTTCGCAGGCCTGCTCACCATGCTCTACCGCTGCATGCCGGATGGTCGGCGGCCGGTCGAGGTTGCGCTGCCCGGCACCGACACGTCGCTGCAGGCGGCCTACGCGCAGCACCTGGAATGCCCCGTGGTGCTGGGCGGGCCGGACATCGCCATGCAGTTCGACGACGACATGCTGGACACCCCGTGGCCCGCCGCAGACCCGAGCCTGCTGCGCCTGTTGCTGGGCCGCGCCGACGCGATGCGCCAGGCGCAGGGGCGGACCGACACCCTGGTGGACCAGGTGATCGCCGCCGTAGCGGCCGAGGGTTATGCCCAGGCTCGGTGCGAGACGGTGGCGCGTTCGCTGGACCTCAGCGTCCGTACCCTGCAGCGGCGGCTGGCCGACTGCGACACCAGCTTCCGGCAGGTGGTCGAGGCGGCCCGCATGGGCGAGGCCGTCGGGTTGCTTGCCGATGCCACCGTGCCGCTGTCGGCGCTGGCAGAACGCCTGGGCTACGCCGAGCCCAGCGCGTTTTCACATGCCGTGCGGGCGCACTTTGGTGTGTCGCCGCGCGTTCTGCGGGCGGACATGGCCAGGGCCGCGGGAGACGGGCACGGATGGGTGCCGAGGTGATGCGGTCAGCAGGGCGGCTGCATGCGGCGCCGTTGCAGCGGGTGCGGCCGTTCGCGGCAGGGCGCCGAATTCACGCTGACTGACATCAAGCGGTCGCCTGCCCTGGCGGCGGCCGTGTACGCGGTCGTCAGCTATGCACTCTGGAGCGGCCGTCAGGCCGGCCGGCGACGGTCTGCGTTCCCCAACGACCGCTTGTGACGGGCGCGAACAGGTGTTCTCGACCCAAAAGCGACTTCCACAGATCTGAATTCGGCGTCCCGAAGCTGCCGGTCGAAGTCGCACATTGGCAAGCAAAGCAGTGTGTCTACGCTGTGCGTAGATGACACTTGCGTTCTGTAGAGAACAGGTTGCGTGACCCATGATTGGACCGTGGGTGGCAGCTGCGACGCGATTGAAGGGTTTCCCGGGAGGCATGGGTGGCGAAGACGACGCGAGGTGAGCAAGAAATCTTTGACGAGTTGGCCGGGCTCTGCACCTCGCCCGGCTACGCGCATGCCATTGCCTATCTTTGCTCCCGCGACAACATGATCCAGTACTCGGGCGAGATGAAGGCTGAGGATATGCAGCACCTCTTCTCGAAGACCCGGCTGATCCGCACCGAGACATCGACCCTCATCGGGCTCATGCTCAAGAGCCCGATTGACTACACCCTCCCGGCACCCCCTGTCCTTGAAAAGTACATCGAAGCCACGGAAGCGTTGCTCGAAGAGATCCACCACGTGATGTTGGCTTCGTTTTGGCAGGACATTGATTCCACCAAGGTGGCAGAGGCAGGCTTCAATCCATTCACGAGTGGAACTGCACTGCGCGAGCCGATCTTCTATGGCGGGGAGTCCGCCTACAGCTTTCAGTACCGCGATTTCTCCCCTGCCAAGTACGCGAACGATGACCCGTGGCTTATCGCCAATAGAGGCTTCTCGATTCAGGATGCCCGCAACGTCGTCTTTGCAGTGTCGCGATTGCTGGATGAAAAGGCGGTCAGCGTCATGCGCGCCATGCACGTCACGCCCCAAGAGATGTGGACCTTCCTGCCCGGCAATGCGTTCTCGGTGCAGGAGGTCGCTGACTATGGGCACATCGACCAGGCAATCGTCGATAAGGTCCTATCGGCATTTGCGGTCCCCCCTGGCGCCAACAACGAGCAGTTCAAGGCGCTGCACGATTTCAACACTGCCAACGCCAGTCCGCTCATCCGCATGCCGGACGGCAACTTCCTGCTCTTCCACATCTACAGCCTCGTGGAGGCGCTGTATGAATCCCCGTTCTACTGGATGGGCGCTGACAAGGCCTATGTCAGCACCGCCATGCAGAACCGCGGCGCCTTTACCGAGCAGTTTGCGGTTGAGCACCTGCGGCAGGTCTTCGGCGCGGAGAACGTGCTTGCCAACATCGACATCTATGAGTCAAAAGACACCAAGCTGGCTGAGATCGATGTGCTGGTTTTGTTCGGCAATCGTGCCCTGGTCCTGCAGGCCAAATCCAAACGCCTGACGCTTGAGGCCCGGCGCGGCAATGACCTTCAGATCAAAGATGACTTCAAAAAAAGCATTCAGGATTCCAGCGATCAAGCCTATCGCTGCGCGAAGCTGATCGAGGAAGGCAAGTGCACCTTCAAAGATGCCGCCGGCAAAGCCGTGGCGCTGCCGGCAAGCCTCAAGCGAATCTACGTGATCTGCCTGATATCAGACCACTACCCGGCGTTGAGCTTCCAGGCACGGCAATTCCTGAAGTTCGCGGCGACCGACACGATTTCACCGCCCTTCGTCTTGGACGTTTTCGCGCTCGACGCGATGACCGAAATGCTTAGCTCGCCGCTGCATTTCTTGAGCTACGTTGATCGCCGGACTGGGTACACCGACAAGCTAATGGCGTCGCATGAACTGACGATCTTGTCCTACCACCTGAAACAGAATCTTTGGGTAGACGACGAGCACCTGGTCATGCTGGATGACGATATCTCGGCTGACCTTGATCTTGCGCTGCTGGTTCGGCGTGAAGGCATCCCTGGCAAGGGCACCCCTGAAGGCATCTTGACGCGGTTCAGCGCGACGGCCCTGGGGCGCATGGTCAAGGCAATTGAAGCCCGGCCTGACCCCGCTACTATCGACCTTGGCTTCACGCTCCTAACGCTCGGCGAGGACACCGTGCTTGAGGTCAGCGCGGGCATCGAACAGCTGGCCAAGCAGAGCATCGCTGATGGCAAGAATCATGATGTCACCGTGGGGCTGGGCACTGGCGGCACCGGCCTCACGATTCACTGCAACGACGACCCGATTGACGTTGCTGGACCGGCGCTGCAAAGACACTGCCATGCGCGGAAATACACCGAGCACGCCCAGACCTGGTTCGGGGTCTGTGTGCGGCCAAGCGATCAGACGCTGCGCTTCGGGCTTAATCTGGACTTCCCATGGGAGCAGGACGACACCATGGACGCGCTGACGAAGAACATGGGCAAGCCGGGAAACTTGACGGCCTTGCTCCGCGAAGCCGCCAAAGCGCGAACCAAGGTCGGTCGCAATGACCCCTGCCCATGCGGCAGCGGCAAGAAGTACAAGAAGTGCTGCCTTGGCTGACGCGCTCTTGGGCGAGCCGGCCAGCCTCGTCGCGCTCACTGAGGCCGGAGGAGGAACTAGGCTGGCCGGCCGCGATGCCAGATTCGACGCACAAGGATTGACGGTGTTGGCTGAGGACCCACAAGCGCTCTAAACACACCGGTCCTGCCCTGGCGCGTCAGCGGAGTTTCAGAGGCGACCGTTCGCGTAACATGAACTGGGGAGGTTTGGTCTGCACAGCATCGGGCGGCGAGACCAGTGGAGACGTAGCGATGAAGGACGACGACGAGATCGATGAGTTCGCAGCGGCCGCGCTGGTTCAAATGTCTCCGGACCTGCTGCGTTCATTCACAAGCAGAGCGCCCAAGAAAGGCGAGTCAAGGAAGCTGCCTTCAAAACAGGTAGGTGCCCACCTCACATACTCGCGTAAGGAACTCCTCAGCTTCGATGGGTACTTGCGCAAGCCATGGCCGGCCCAGGATGGCAAGCGTCCTCACGTCCCAACGCCGATTCAGGAGGAGGTGAAGAAAGAGACTTTTCTCCAGTGCGCGGTCTGCCACTCCCACCGTGACACTTGCGAGATCGCGCACATCGAGCCGGTGGCCTCAAGCAAATGCAACCATCCCCATAACCTGATTTATCTGTGCGCGAACCACCACACCAAGTTCGACAAGCAGGGTGTCCTGGGGCCGGTGGATGAGGTACGTGAATACGTCACCGGCTTCAAGCAGACGCTGCTGTACGTCACCCGTGTGAAGTGGGGATCACATGCGAACTCCGTCGCGGAGTGCTTCTCTCTCGCTCAGCTGTGTAAACACTTGAAGAAGGAGATTGAGGCGATCAAGGGTAAGGCGACTGCAGAGCAGCTGGGTTCCTACGAGAAACTCGCAGACGATGCTGTTGAGAGGTTGAAAGCGAGCACCGTCAAAGGCAAGCGGGAGCGCATGAAGCAGAAGGACACCAGTACGCCTCAAGATCTCTGGGCGAAGCTGGAGCTTTCAGTTCAGAAGCCCACTCGGCATGCTCGATTGACTTCCGCCGCAGCCCTGACGCTCGACGACGAGTTCCGTGCGGCCGCCGGGTTTGTTGACTGCCCTCTCTGCAACGGAGACGGCCTTCACGGCGACTCAGTTTGTCCAGTGTGCTGCGGCGAGCAGCAGGTCGATTCCGCATGGGCTAATGGTATCGATCTTGAGCCTTACACGTTGGTCAAGTGCCCGCTCTGCAAGGGAGCAGGCAAGCATGACGGAGAAGACTGCCCGGTTTGCCATGGTGACCAGGAGATAGAGAGGCGCTTCGCAGACCGGGTGGACGTGGCGGCTTTCGACGATGTGGATTGCCCATTGTGCGAAGGTGCTGGCCGGTGGCAGGAGGAGGACTGCCCAGAGTGCAGCGGCAATTGCAGGATGCCTAGGCACGCCGCTGAACGGGTCGATGTGAGCGCGTACGACGAAGTGGATTGCCCTCTATGCGAAGGCGAAGGCCGATGGCATGGGGAAGATTGCCCGGAGTGTCACGGCAATCGCCAGATGCCCAAGCACGCCGCTGAACGGGTCGATCTGCGCGCATACGAAGAAGTAGATTGCCCTGTTTGCCAAGGCAACGGGCGCGACGAAAGCGGCGACGATTGCAGGGCCTGCGGGGGAGCGCGCCAGTTGACCCAGGGTCAACGGGACGCGATAGACCTTGGCGAGTACAAGAGGGTCAAGTGTCGTTTGTGCAAAGGCTCGCGCCAGGTGAATGGGACTGACTGTCCGCCGTGCGACGGCGAGGGTGCTATGCCGAGGTGGGCCTACGACGAGACAGACTGGAGCCGGTTCGATCTGGTCAAGTGCCCGCCCTGCCGCGGCAGCGGCACTCTTCGCGGCAGTGATTGCGGCCGATGCGCCGGCGAAGGCACTATCCTCCGGCAAGACGCTGAGCGGGACTGGTGACGATGTAGGCGACGAGCGAGCGACCGTGAGAGCGGCGCCGCGGTTGCCGGCCCTGCCATGGTTTCTGAGCAGGCTTCAACGTTGACAGCGAAGAAGGTTGCGCCCCCGGTTATCACGGGGGCTCGTTTCATATTCATGCATGCTGGCAGTCGTACCTCTGATCAAGACAAGAGTTGCTACTGCTTGCGATAACCCTGAGCACCGTGCCTTCATTCACTACGAACATGACCGCATTCGCGCTGGGCAACTCTGGCTCCGGCGGGAACCAGCACTCGCCCACTTTGCTGGACGCTCTGGGGCATGTGCGCCTGAAGCGAGCGGGATCTCAAAGCTGACGGTGGTGAATCTCTGCTTCTGGCCGGGTCCGGGCCCTCCCTATCGCGCCCGACAGCTGTCAGCCACGGCCTCATGGCATCGGCAAGGAACTGCCCTGCATGCACCCCCCAGATTTTAAGGGCAGCTGACTGCAGCGACTGCATCGGGCGGCAGCCGGCAAGAAGCCGTCGTTCCTTAGGCCGGCACGTGCGTCACGCCGTCTGCCGACACTCACGCAATTAGCGGGGCAAAAATCGCGTGGCGTCGAGGCCCAGAGCACGTTCAGCGCGGCGCGATATCCTCCGCTTCGACCCAAAAAAAGGCGCGAACCGATTGTCGGCCACGTGAGATTAGGCATGGCAGAAGCCCCGATCTATATACCTGATCAGATACTCAAAGACGCTGCGAAGCACGGCGAACTGGTCGTGTTCGTCGGTGCGGGTGCGTCGATGCTCTGCGGCAGCCCCGATTGGCGTGGATTCGCGAGCCAAGTAGTCGGCGCACTCGAGAAAGGCGGCGTGCTCAGCTTCTTGGAAGCGGAACAGTTGCGCGGACTTGGCGACTCGCGGCGTACCCTCTCGATTGCGATGGCGCTCGCCAAGGAAAAGGGCATAGCAATAGATTTCGACAGCATCTTGCACCCGGCTAAGCCTGCGGCGATTGGCTCCGAGCTTTATGAGTTGCTGTCGAGCCTGCGTCCCGTCTTTGTCACGACCAACTACGACAAGTGGCTCGATGATGCTGGGCCGGAGGAACTCTCAACAGAGGTCAAATTGGGCGGCGAGGCGGAACCAGCGAAAGGGCCAGGCAGAAGACCAAAGTACTACCTGCGTGAGCACTTGTCCTCCGCGCTGCTCACCGAACGCGGAGCTGTCATCCATCTCCATGGTTCCTATACGGAACCGAGTTCGATGGTGGTCTCGCTGAAGGACTACATCGAGCACTACGCGGACCTGAGAGTTCAGGCGTTCCTCTCGGCGATGTTCAAGAACCATACGGTGCTGTTCGTGGGCTATGGGCTTGCGGAACTGGAGGTCTTGGACCACATCATCCGTTCCAACGAGTCGCTGCGAACTGGGACGGCTGAGCCACGACACTTCTTGCTGTATGCCCATCGGTCAACCGAGTCGGTCCAGACGCGGTTCATCGAACACTTCTTTCGCGACCAGTGTGGGGTTTGCGTTGTTCCGTACTGCATCGACGCCAACGGCCATCAGGAGGTGGTTGAGGTCTTCAAGGGTTGGAAATCGGAGTTGGACGTACGAGACCCGACGACGTTGGACCTTCAATCGCACCTCGATAGGTGCATCGCTTTGCCTACCGCAGTCAATCGAGAGGCGGCGCTTCGTCTTGTTAGGAATCGGCCCGAGCTTGCCTCGTACTTTGTCAATTCCCTGAAGGACGCAGTTTGGTTCGGCGACCTTGACAGCGCCGGCTTCTTCAATGCGGAACACAGCCCCAAAGTGAAGGTTGTCGAGAGCGAACGTGGCACCATGTATCAGGCTGAGGGGTGGCCCGCGCTGCGCTATCTCGAGCAGATTGCCGCATCAGCACAGGGCGACCAGGCTACTCGGATTGCCGGCATTGTTCGGGCTATCAGTTCGGACGCTCAGCAGCGAGGTCTGGACAATTGGAGGACTTGGTGGTCCCTTGCCACAGTCCTGTCGCAGTTGCCACTTGACGTATTGACGGACGTGGACGTTGACATGATTCGCTCTTGGCTGGCGGGTCGGTTTGAGTCAAACATGGTGGGTCAAGAGCTAGGCGAGAAGCTCCTGCCGCGACTCCTGGACAGTTCAGAGCCAGCGAACTGGCATAGGGCAATGCTGCTGGTTGATGCACTGTCGATGGTTCGGCGCACCGGGGAATCATCATGAGCGACAAAGCTGGAGTGTTGGACAGTTACCACCTGGGCGAAGTGTTAAAGCCGTCAGCGAGGAAGCTTGGCGAGCGTTGTGGCGCTGCCGCCGTTGACATGTTGGCTCGCCGCTTGACCGAGTACATTGGCTCCGCCGAAGACGACAAGTACTCATACATATGGCGCTCGGCGGTTGAAGACCACGAGCAGGATGCTCACAAGGAAGACGCACGCGCCGTACTCGTTGATGCCGTCCGTGACGTCACTCTAGGTGCTACAAGCGCCAGCTCTCCTGCGGCGCTGGCCATCGTTAAGTCGCTCCTTCGATCTCCCTATCCAACGCTTACTCGCGTGGGAATCTACGTATGTGGTGAGCACTACGGAACCGTCGGGGAAGCCTTCTGGGAATGCGCAACGGGGAGTTGGTTCATCGAAGTTCCCTACTGGCATGAGCTCTATTGGTTCATCAACAAGGCCTTCTCCAGATTCTCCGTCGCCCAGAGGGCCCAATTCTTGGGATTCGTCGAGCAGCTAAGAGGGGATTGGTCAGACGAGTCGCGACAAGTGGAGTGGGACGAGACCCATAGGCGCGATCTCTTGCATCCGGCCTTCGGGCTTGGCGATTCGGAAGTGGATGAGAAGTATCAGAAGCTGGTGGAACGCTGGGGGCCGGTACGAGACCACCCAGACTTCCACACGTATTCCACTGGCGGATGGGTGGGCGACCGAAGCCCCGTCGCATCCGATGCGCTCCTGGGCATGTCTGATGAAGAGTTGGTGGCCTTCCTTAAGGGCTTTGTGCCTGATGGCCGGAGTTGGGATGGCCCGACATATCGAGGGCTCGCCTCATCCATCTCTGCTGCGGTAAGGGCCAGCGAGGACGGCTTCGCGGGGCGAATCGGTCTCTTTGCTGACTTGGCGCGTCCATATCAGCATGGGCTGCTTCGGGGACTCAAGGAGCGGTGGTCCGACGACAAGCGAGACATCAATTGGCAGGCTACGCTGTCGCTCGTGCAGGCCATCGTTTCCGCACCGGCCTTCCGGGCGGATTTGGCTGCCGACCAAGCTGAGGGGTGGGAGCCCTCCGTGCACTGGGTTGTGGGCGACATTGCTGACCTCTTGAAGGGCGCAACCGGAACAGAGCGCCACCTGCCATCCGAGCTTCACAAGTCATGCCTTCAAGTTCTGCGACTCGTACTCGACGCTACTCCGACAGATACTGGGGAGTCTAGCGACGCCGTTTCGCATGCAATCAACGCCCCCAGAGGGCGGGCTCTGGAGTCCTTCATTCACGTCGCGTTAGCAATGCGACGCGAGGAAGTTGCGGCAGACCGGAGTTCAGGTGAGACCTGGCTTGCCGTTGGACCGGTGTTTGATGCCGAACTGGCCACTAGCGAGTCTGGACGGAACGCCGACTTTGCGGCGATGGCCGGGATGTACTGCGCGAACTTCCACTACCTAAGCGCAGAGTGGACGGAAGCCAACTTCGATAGGCTCTTCTCGTCCACCAGCGAAGCTGCTTGGAGGTGTGCAGCGCAGGGCTTTGCGTATCAACGCCACCTGTATGACTGGCTATTCAAGCGGCTTGTCGCAGGCGGGCACCTGAGGAGGATGGTTTACTCGGAAGGGCTGCCAGACCAGGTGGCGGAGAGGGCTCTGCAGTTCTTGGGGCTTGCCTATCTTGAAGGCATGGAGAGCTTGGATGGAAGTGGGCTGCTCTGTGAACTCGTTTCGGAGCTGAAGGTAAAGGAGCTATCGCAGCTGTGTTGGTTCTTTTGGACGCTTCGAGGGAAGGCCGAGCCTTCCGCTCGCTCGTCCAAGATACTGGTGTTCTGGATGAAGGTGGCAGAGCAGGTTCGGGCAAGCCGCAACGACGTGCCTGAGCTGCAGTCGGCTCTCAGCCAGCTGGCGGTCTTCATTCACGACCTTACGCCGGACGCCGTCGAGGCATTGATCGACGCGGCGCCTCATGCGCAGGTTAGGCATCACGGCTATATGCTGGTTCAAAACCTTGCGCGTCTTGCGAGCCAGTATCCGAAGGAGGTAGCGACCATCTTCCGCGCGGCGATGTCCGGGTTCTTGCCTGACTACCGCAAGGAGGACGTGATTGCATGCGTCAACCGATTGGCAGAGGCGGGTGAGGTCGAAGAGGCAGAGTGGATATGCAACGCTTACGCGGAGCAAGGCTCGACGCTACTGAAGCAGACCTATGAGGAGCTGCGTGGAAGGCATCGCGCGCCGAGCGGCACCGACCAAAGTGCCGAGTAGCCAAGAAGTTTGCAGCACGGAGCTCGTCTGTCTGCTTCGACGCAGCTGAGATCGGCGTCTGACGGGCCCCTTCGGGTCGTGTTCTGCCGGCCGCTGCATGGAATAGCAGCCGTTGAAGGGTTACGCCGGTCGTAGGCAGCGCGACTGACTCCTTACGAAGCCGGAGCCGACAGCGGTGACCAGAGCGCTTGGATGACCGCAATGAGCGGGACCGGTCATTCGACGGCGGCCATCGACTGACCGCCATCAGTCTGAAGACGCCGATCGGAACGACTGTACCCTCCGAGCCTGACCCCGGGGGCTGCCGCGCAGGTCGCCCAGTGATGAAGAGTCCGGCGCTAATCTGATACGGTCGAAATGGGTCTGAGCTGATCCTTTGCGGATCAGACGGCGCGACCCAGACTCGCGGCATGAAGATCGAACCCTCTCCGCGCGCATCGGTGTGGCGCTATCTGCAGGCCGTCCTTTGGAGTTTCTTCGGCATCCGCCGCGGCTCGAAGGCCAGCGATGACATGGCGAGCCTGCGTCCGCTGCCGCTGCTCGTGACCGGCCTTGTGCTGGCCGCCGCCTTCGTCGGCGCGCTGCTCACCGTTGTGCAGATCGTGACCAGCGGAACGGCCGCATGAGCGGGCGACACGGCCGAGCGTGGGCCGCAGTGATCAGCGCGGCGATCGCCTGTGGAGCCTGGGCGCAGGCACCGATTCCCGCGTCCCGGCCGGTACCGGACACGATGGCGCAGCGCGCGCTGGCCTGCACCGGTTGCCACGGCGACCAGGGGCGCTCGCGCCCCGATGGCTACGTGCCGCGGCTGGCCGGCAAGCCGGCGGGCTACCTGCTGGCGCAGCTGCAGTCCTTCCGTGACGGTCGGCGCAGGCACGAGGTCATGGCCGCCCTGCTGAACCCGCTGGACGATGCGATGCTGGCCGCGCTCGCCGACCATTTCGCCAGCCTATCCGTCCCCTACCCTGCGCCGACTCTGCGACCACCGCCCGGCCCGGATGCGCTGCGTGCGAAGCAACTTGTCGAGCAGGGAGACGCGGCCCGGCGCGTCCCCGCGTGCAGCGATTGCCACGGGCGCGCCTTGACGGGCGTGTCGCCCCAGGTTCCTGGCCTGCTCGGCCTGCCGGCCGATTACATCGTCGGGCAGCTCGGCGCCTGGCGCACGGGCCATCGCGAAGCGCGCCACCCGGACTGCATGGCCGAGGTCGCGCGTCGCCTGCCGGCCGAGGACATCGGCCGCGTGGCGCGCTGGCTGGCGTCGCAGCCGGTGCCCACGCCTTCCGCACCCGCCGCCCGGCCGCCCGTCGAAGGGCCGCTGGCCTGTGGAGGCAGCTCACGATGAAACGCAGGATTCCGGACCGCTGCGCCTGGCGCCGCCTGGTTGGCGTCGGCGCTGTCCTGTCGGGTGTGCTGGTGCTGCCACTGGCCGGTTGTGGCCAGGACGATGTCGCTCCCCTGCCGGTGTCGCCTTCGGCCGCCACCGGCGCCGCAGCGCCCACCGCGGAACAGTTGGCGCGCGGCGCCTATCTCGCGAAGGTCGGCAACTGCGCCGGCTGCCACACCGCGCCGGGCGGTGCAGCGATGGCCGGCGGCGTCCGCCTGCAGACGCCGTTTGGTGCCGTCCATGCCGGCAACCTGACACCCGATCCAACCACCGGCCTCGGGCAGTGGAGCGCCGACGACTTCCACCGCGCCATGCACGAGGGCCGCAGCCGCGACGGGCGACTGCTGGTTCCCGCCTTCCCCTACACGTCGTTCACTCACGTTGCTCGGGACGACAACGACGCGCTCTTCGCCTACCTGCGCAGCCTGCCGCCGGTGGTGCGGCCGGCGAGACCGCACGAGCTGCGCTTTCCGTACGGCACGCAGGCCGCGATGGCCGCCTGGCGCTGGCTCCACTTCACGCCGGCGGCTGCGCCGGCGCAGGCGCCGACCGGCGGACTGGCGCGCGGCGAGTACCTCGTGCGCGGGCTCGGCCACTGCGGTGAATGCCATGCGCCGCGCAGCCGCTGGGGCGCCATGCAGGGCGACCTGTCTGGCGGCGAGATGCCGGGTGAGCGCTGGCACGCGCCGTCGCTGCATCCCTTGGGCGTTGCCGACGCTGGCGTGGCGCAGACGGTCGCGCTGCTGCGCGACGGGATGAATGCACTGGGCACCGCCACCGGCCCGATGGCGCGCGTGGTGCTGGACAGCACGCAGCACTGGCAGCCGGCAGATCTCGAGCAGGCGGCGCGGTTCCTGCAGCAGCTGCCGCAGCAACCGGCGCCCGCAGCGGCGAAGGCGGCCAGCGTCGCGCAGTTGGCGGCTGGCGCCAAGCTCTATGCCGACCGCTGCGCCAACTGCCATGGCGACAACGGCAGCGGCGTGCCTGGCGTCTATCCACCGCTGGCCGGCAATCCCAGCGTCACGGCCCCCAGCATCCGCAACCTGGTCCAGGTGCTGCGCCACGGTGGCTTCCCGGCATCCACGGCCGGCAATCCCAGGCCATACGGCATGCCGCCCAGCGAGCTGTCGGACACCGACACCGCGGCGGTGCTGAGCCACCTGCGTCAGTCCTGGGGCAACCAAGCCGGGGCCGTCAGCGCACTCGACGTGCTGCAAGCCCGCTGAGCCCGCGCGCGTGCTCCGGTTCACGCGGCGGGCATGGGCACGGCCTCCGACAGCGCGGCAGCCAGCGGCGCGATCTTCTGCGCAAGCGCCGCGCTGCCAAGCCATTCGTCCATCCGGAAGAAGACGCCGTCGATCGTCACCGTGGCCGCCCGGCTGCCCGCCGGGCAAGGCTCGCCGTGGTCGATGCCTGCGCGCAGGCCGTCCTCTTCACCGCGCAGCACCACCCACTGCACGTCGTCGCCCCACTGCACCGGTGCTGCGAGGGAAAAGCCGGCCCACTGCAGATTCACGAGGCGCTCGTACTGACCGAAGAGGCGCATCGCCGGGCCGGACTCGATCGCCAGCAACGGCCGCGCCGGGATGGACAGCGGCAGCGTGCCGGCGCGCTCGCCACACAGCAATTGGGGCAGCAAGTGCTCGCGCAGGCCGACGTTCTCGGCCTGCACCAGCAGCTCGATCGCCAGCCGCTGCGCGCGGTAGATCCACGCGGCCGCCGGGTCACGGGCCAGCAACGCGCGCGCTGCCGCGACCACGGGCGCCGTGGTGCGGCCGTCGCCGCCCATCGAGGCGGGCACACCCAGCCGCAGCAGGCCGGCATCGGCGAGTCGGCCCAGCGCCTCCGATCCGAGGACGGCGGCAGAACGGGGGCGGTGCGCGGGGGAATCTGTCATCCGCCGATGGTCGCCGGGCGGAAGCTGATCAGTAAGATGCAGAAGCCCGCAACGTCGACCGGATCAGTTCGTCGATGACCGACCACCCCACACGCTACGAACAACTCGCCGACGACATGGCGCAAGCCATCGCCGACGGCTTGCTGAAGACCGGCGATCGCCTGCCCTCCGTCCGCGAAACCTGCCTGCGCCGCGGCGTCAGCCCCTCGACGGTCTTCCAGGCCTACGGGCTGCTGGAGGTGCGCGGCCTGGTCGATGCCCGGCCGCGATCCGGCTTCTACGTGCTGGCGCCACGCCGTGCCGCGCGCACCGGGCCGCAGGCGGCGGTGCCGCGCGCCGAGGCCACCGACGTGGCCGTCAGTGCGCTGGCCTTCGACCTGCTCGAATCCTCGCGCGATCCGGCCGTGGTGCCGCTGGGCTCGGCGTTCCCCGGAGCGCCGCTGTTCCCGGTCGACGTGCTGGCGCGCAGCGGCGCCCGCTCGCTGCGCCGCCTCAAGTCGGCGCAGATCACCAGCGCGCTGACCGCCGGCGACGAGGGCTTGCGGCAGGCCCTGCGCCGCCGCTATGCGCTGCAGGGCGTGTCGCTGGCGGCCGACGAACTGGTCATCACCAACGGCGCGATGGAGGCGCTGAACCTGTGTCTGCAGGCGGTGACGCGGCCGGGCGACGTGGTGGCCATCGAGTCGCCCACCTTCTACGCGGCGCTGCAGGTGCTGGAGCGGCTGAAGCTGCGCGCGGTGGAGGTGGCCACCGATCCGGCCGAAGGCGTCGACCTCGACGCGCTGTCCGAGGTGCTGCGTCGTGAACGCGTCGCGGCCTGCTGGTTGATGCCCAGCTTCCAGAACCCGCTCGGCGCGCTGATGCCGGTGGCGAGGAAACGCGCTTTGGTCGAACTGCTGGCCGGCCATGGCGTGCCGCTGATCGAGGACGATGTCTACGGCGAGCTGTACGCCGACATGCGCCGCCCGCCGCCCGCCAAGGCCTTCGATGCGGGCGGACTGGTGCTGCACTGTTCGTCATTCTCCAAGTGCCTGGCCCCCGGCTATCGCGTCGGCTGGGCGGCTGCCGGGCGCCACGCGCGCGACGTGCAGCGGCTGAAGATGATGAGTTCGCTGGCCACCTCGCTGCCGCCGCAACTGGCGATTGCCGACTACCTGGCGCAAGGCAGCTACGACCGGCATCTGCGGCGGCTTCGCGAAGCCCTGGCGGCCGAGCTGCAACGCGTGCGGCGCCTCGCGCTCAGGCACTTTCCCGGGCGCACCCGGGTGACGCAGCCCCGCGGCGGCTACTTCCTGTGGCTGGAACTGCCGCCTCAGGTCGACGCCCTGGCCCTGCACCACCGCGCGATGGCGCTGGGCATCAGCACCGCACCGGGCGTGCTGTTTTCGGCCGACCGGCGCTTCACGCACCACCTGCGGCTCAATGCCGGCCACCCGGGCGACCCCCGCGTGGACGCGGCGATCCGCACGCTGGGCGAACTGGCCTCGGCCGCCGCCTGACGGCGGCAGACAGGTGGCGCGGCGGCCGCGCAGGCCGTGCCGCTCAGCGGGCGCGGCGCCGTCCTTCCCAGGCGAGCACCAGACCCGCGCCGACGATGACGGCGCAGCCCAGCACCATCGGTGCGTCGACCCGTTCGCCGAACACCGCCACGCCCAGTCCCACGCCGAACAACAGCCGTGTGTAGCGGAAGGGCGTGACCGTGGCGACGTCGCCGGTCCGCATGGCCTTCATCAGGCAGGCGTAGGCCAGCACGCCCACCGCGACGGCACCCATCAGCGCGGCTGCGGTCGCCGGCGTGGGCATCTGCAGCGCGCGGCCGTCCCACAGCGCACACAGCGCGCCGGCGACAACGACGGTCAGGAAGCCGTAGAAGCCAAGGTGCCGCGTGCCCAGCACCGCCGGCACCGCGCGGCTGGCCAGGTCACGGCCGGCGAAGCCGATCACGCCGACGACCGTCAGCACCGACAGCGCCGAGAAGTCGGCCGCCGCCGGGCGCAGCACGATGAGCACGCCCACCAGGCCCGCGATCACCGCCGCCCAGCGGCGCCAGCCGACCCGCTCGTGGAAGTACAGGCTGGCGCCCAGCACGACCAGCACCGGCGTGGCCTGGAGAATCGCGGTGGCCGACGACAAGGGCGTGAGCGCAAGGGCCAGCGCGTAGAACAGCCGCCCGACGAGCTCGAAGACGGCGCGAACGCGCATCGGGCGCGACAGCACGGCGGCATGGAACAACGCGATGCCCTCCCCGCGCGGAAAGGCGGCAAAGGCCAGCATGCCGCCCAGCCCGAAGAGCATCAGCACCTGGCTGATCGGCAACTGCCGGGCCGCGGCCTTGACACAGGCATCTTCCAGCGCGAATGCGGCCATGGCCGCCACCATCCAGGCGATGCCTTTCAGGTTGTCGCTGGCGCCGGACTGCGAGCGGGTGGAGGGCAACGGCGAAGGTGTGGCGGCAGGCATTGGACGGCGCGACGGGGCGAGGATCGATTGTCGATCGGCAGGCGCAGCCGCAAGCGGATCAGTCGCGGTCCGAATCGAACCGACCAGCCGAGCCTCGCACGCAACTGATACGGCCGAGAACACCAACATCTGAGTCTTGGCGCTCAGATGCGCCGGGCCGAGGATCCTCAAGTCGCCGGCAGTCCGCGCCGGCCGGATCCTCGACCATCATGTCCACGGCCCGTCCCGTCATTCCCATCGTGCCCGAGGCTGCGCTGCCGGGCATCGAAGCCGCGCAGCGCATCTACCCCCGGGCCGTCTTCGGCCGCTTCGCGCGATGGCGCTGGGGGACGGTCGCAGCGACACAGGCGTTGTTCTACGGTTTGCCCTGGCTCCAGTGGAACGGCCGGCAGGCCGTGCTGTTCGACCTGGAAAGCCGGCGCTTCTATCTCTTCGACGCCGTGCTGTTTCCGCAAGACCTGGTGCTGCTCACCGGCGTGCTGGTGTTCAGCGCCCTGCTGCTGTTCGCCGCGACGGCCTTGTTTGGCCGGGTGTGGTGTGGCTTTGCGTGCCCGCAGACGGTCTACACCGAGATGTTCCTGTGGATCGAGCAGCGCATGGAGGGTGACCGCCTCGCGCGGATGCGACTGGACCAGGCGCCCTGGCGCGGCCGTAAGCTGCTGCGCCGCGGCGGCAAGCACCTGGCGTGGGCGGCGCTGGCCTTGCTGACCGGCTTTTCGCTCGTGGGCTGGTTCGCGCCGATCCGTGCGCTGGCTGAGGCCACGCCGACGTTGGCATTCGGCCCCTGGGAGGCCTTCTGGATCCTCTTCTACGGCGGCGCCACCTACCTGCACGCCGGGCTGCTGCGAGAGAAGGTGTGCCAGCACGCCTGCCCCTACGGCCGGTTCCAGGGCTCGATGCTGGACCCGGCCACGCGGGTGATTGCCTACAACGACGTCCGCGGCGAGCCGCGCGGCGCGCGGGCGCGCGGCGCGGATGCACGGCGTCTCGGCCAAGGCGACTGCGTGGACTGCACGCTGTGCGTGCAGGTGTGTCCCGTCGGCATCGACATCCGGCAGGGGCTGCAGGCGCCCTGCATCAGTTGCGGCCTGTGCATCGATGCATGCGATGCGGTGATGGACAAGCTGCAGGCACCGCGCGGGCTCATCGGCTTCCGGCCGTTGTCGCCCGAGGCCGGAACAACCGCCGGCCAACGCCCGCGCGTGCTGGCCTACGGTGCCGGACTGCTGATCGTGGGCGCAGCCGTGGTCGCTGGTTTCCTCTGGCGGCCCGAGCTCAGGCTCAACGTGCTGCGCGACCGTGGCGTGCTCTCGCGTCCGCTCGCGGATGGCGCCATCGAAAACGTGTACCGGCTGCAGCTGATGAATGCCAGCCTGCTGCCCAGAACGCTGGCCGTGGAGGCCTACTTCGACGGGCCGGGTGGCGAGCGATTGCAGGTCGAGGCGCCGCAGGGCCTGCGCGTCGAACCGGCGGGGACATCGACCGCTGCGGTCACGGTGCGCATGGACGCGCCGGTGGCAGCGCAGAATGGTGCCCGCGTGGCGGTGCCCATTCGCTTCGAGGTGACCGTACGGTCCAGCGCGGGCGTCTCGAAGGCGACGTCGGTCTCCACGTTCATCGTCCGTTGAGCCCGGAGCTTCCGCCGAGGCCTTGCCTGGAAGGATGGCCCGGCGATCACAGCAGCAGAGCCACTTCGTGCAGGCTCCGGACCACGCAGCAAGCTAGGGCATGTGCATCCCCGTGGGCCAGGACGGGCGCACTCGAATCGCGTACCACCCAGACCGCCTGGAGCCCGGCATGGAGCGCACCCTGCACATCCAGTTCCCAGTCGTCGCCGATATGCAGGAGCTGATCAGGCTGGACCCCTGCGGCCCGCGCAGCCGCGTGAAAGGCGCGTGCATCCGGCTTGGCCAGGCCTGTGTTCGCTGGGTTCAAGGTCCCCTTGAAGAACCGCCCGATGCCGGCCCTGTGCACGCAGCCGTTGCCATTGGACAAGGCCACCAGCGGGAAACGCTGGCTGAGTTGCTCCAGAGCAGGGACGACGTCCGCATAGAGATCCACACGCAGGCGCTCGTCGAAGAACACGGCGTACGCGGACTCGGCCAGCGCGATGTCACCGCCGCCATGGGCGATGATCGACCGGATCGACGCCAGGCGAAGGCCGCTCAAGTCACCGTGCAGCCCAGGGTGCTCGAGTTCGGCCCGGGCCCTGTAGTGCTTGAGCACCGCCGTCGAGGTCAGCAAGGGCCTGGTTCCCGGCACGTGCTGGTGCAGCCACTGCAGAAGAACGCCCTCTGCGCGTTCGACACAGGCGCCAAACGGCCAGAGCGTGTCGTCCAAGTCGAACGACAAGGCGCGAACGTTCTTCAGCCGCACAGATCGGCCAAGGTGGGCTGCGCGATCCGCAGGTAATCCTGGGTGTCCAGAACGATCGATCGATCCAGACGCCCCGCGTTGAAAGCGATCTCGTCATGGGCGTGGACCAAGGCCGGGTCCTCCCACAACCCGATGCCCTCGTCGGCAAAGGGCGGGATGGCGCCGATCACATTGCCCGTGGCGGCCATGGCCTCATCCGGCGTGGCGAGCGTGGCCTTCTTGATGCCCAGGGCGCTTGCCACCTTCTTGAAGTCGAGCTTCCGGTCGCCGGGCAGGACCAGCAGCGCGAGGCTGCCGCTGCCATCCTTGCTCTTGCAGAGCATGGCTTTGGCGCCCTGGCCGGGCGCTGTGCCGCGAACCTGCGCCACCAGGTCGGACTGGCCCTCGGCCGGATGTTCGATCACGCGGAAGCGGGCTTGGTGTGTCTGGAGAAGTTCAACGAGCGATTCGTGCTTCATGGTTCGAGACTTCAGTGCTCATCAAAGGCCGGGGCTGTCAGTCAGCCGAGCTTCGATGGGATGCGCGACCGGACGCAGGTCCGTGGCGCGTGCCGATTTCAGTGCCATCCGTAGAACCGGGTCCACTCGGTGACCCGGCCGTCTTGTCCGACAGCGAAGTAGTGCGGGTGCTGGGCGCCCGTCGCGCATGCGTGGTTGGGCAGGATGCGAAGACGCGTGCCCACCGGGAATCGAGCCGAGATGTCCGGGTCCGCGCCCTGGGTCAGTGACACGATGCCGTGCTCCTGGTTGGCAGCACCCATCACGTAGCCCGCCAGCGGCTCGCCGGCTTCGCTGCACACCAGTCCGAAACCGAAGTCACGCGGCTGCTTCTGCGTGCCGCGGTCGCGGCTCATGGCCATCCAGCCCGCGTCGACGATCGCCCAGCCTTTCTCCTCCTGGTGCCCGATGACCGTGGTCATGACGCTCAGCGCGATGTCGTCCACGCTGCACACGCCCACGTTGTGCATCACCAGGTCGAAGAACACATAGACGCCGGCGCGCAGCTCCGTCACCCCGCCCAGGTGCTCGGCGCGCAAAGCCGTCGGCGTGGAGCCGACGCTGACCACCGGGCACGGCAGTCCTGCGGCGCGCAGGCGCTCGGCAGCGCGCACGGCACCCGCACGTTCCAGCTCGGCGATGCGGCGCAGATGCTCGTCGCTGTGGACGTCGTAGCTGGATCCTGCATGCGTCATCACGCCGCCCAGGCAGGCGCCACCGTCATGGAGGGCGTGCCCGATCTGGAGCAGCAGGTCGTCCTCCGGCTTCACGCCGGACCGATGCCCGTCGGTGTCGATCTCGATCCAGACCTCCAGCGGCGTTTGGTGCTCGGCACCGAGGGCCGCAATCGCCCGCGCACACGCCAGGTTGTCGGTGATGATCTTGAGCCCGCAGCCGCGACGTCGCAACGCCAGCACCTGCGGCAGCTTGGCTGGGACCATGCCGACGGCGTAGAGGATGTCGGTCACGCCGCAGGCAAAGAACTGCTCGGCCTCCTTCAACGTCGAGACCGTGAGGCCCTGCGCGCCGGCAGCGATCTGGGCCTCGACGACATCGGGGCACTTCGTCGTCTTGACGTGGGGGCGCAGCGTGACGCCCAGCGCGGCGGCGCGGGCCTGCATGCGGTCGATGTTGCGCTTCATGCGCTGCACGTCGACCAGTGCGGCCGGTGTTTGCAGGTGGGAGAGTGCTGTCATGGCGTGGGCTTTAGGGGGCATGCCGGGTCAGTGGGCGATGCGCATTGTACGAAGCGTCTGGTATTTGACAAATCGTATAGAACCGCCCACACTGCCACCCATGGCCAAGAAAACTCCCGAGCAGCAGTTGCTGCTGGCGCAGGTGAAGCAGATCGCGGAAGGTCTGGCGCAGACCTTCGCACCGTTCACCGAAGTGGTGGTGCACGACCTGCTGGACCCGGCCCATGCCGTGCTCGCCGTGCACAACAACCTGTCGGGCCGCCGAGTGGGCGATCCGGCCACCGAGCTGGGCCTGGCCCGCATCATGGACCCCGGGGTCGACCAGGTCATCGCGAACTATCCGAACCAGTTTGCCGATGGGCGCCAGGTCAAGAGCACGTCCATCGGCATCAAGGACGGCCAGGGCCGCTACGTGGCCGCGCTGTGCATGAACGTGGACCTGACGCTCTTCCAGGGTTTCCAGAGTGCGTTGAGCCGATTCACCGCCGTCGAGGGCAGCACACCGACGCAGGAGTCGCTGGACCCGTCGGGCGCCGATGCCATCCGCGCCCGCATCGACGCGTTCGCGGCGCGACTGGCCGCAACCCCGCGATCGCTGCGCGCCGAGGACCGCCGCACGCTGATGAAGGAGCTGAAAGGCGCCGGGCTGCTGGACGTGCGGCGTGCGATGGACACCATTGCTGCCCACCTGGGTGTGTCCCGCGCGACGGTGTACAGCGATGCGAAGTGACGCACGCTTGCTGTTGCTGGACAAGGACGCCGTCGAACGGCTGCTCGAGCCCGATGACGTCATGGCCGCCGTGCGCGAGGCGTTCGAGCTGCACAGCCAGCGCCAGGGCCGCGTGTTCCCCGTGGTGCGGGAAGCACTGAGCACGGGCGGCATCTTCGGCATCAAGTCGGGCGACGTCGGCAGCCAGGGCTTGCTGGGCTTCAAGGCCGCCGGCTTCTGGCCCGCCAACCGGGCCGTCGGCGGCGAGCCGCACCAGGCCACGATCCTGTTGTTCGATCCTGCAACGGGCCGCCCGCTGTGCGTGATCGACGGCAACGCCATTACCACGGCGCGCACCGCAGCCGCCGGCGCGCTGGGTCTGTCGCTGCTGGCACGCCCCGACAGCGCCGTGGTAACGGTGTTCGGCACGGGCGTGCAGGCTCAGGCGCAGCTCGCGGCCGCGCTGCGGGTGCTGCCTTCGCTGAAGCAGGCCCGTTACGTGTCGGTAAATCGCGCGCCACAGCCGGCCTTCGAAGCGGCCTTCGCCGCGCAGTGCGATGTGACGAACGCGCCCGATGCGGACGAAGCGGTCGCCACGAGCGACCTGGTCATCACGGCGACGCCCGGGGGCGGCCCGCTCTTCGATGCCGCATCGATACGGGCCGGAACCCACCTGAACTGCGTCGGTGCCGACACCCGCGGCAAACGCGAGCTTCCACCCGGTGCACTCGAGGGCGCGCGCGTCGTGGCCGACGACCTGGCGCAGGCGCGGCAGCTCGGGGAGCTGCAGTGGGCACCACAGACGCCGGCCATCGAGATCGGTGACCTGTTCACCGGCCAGGCCCGGCTGGCGCGCGAGCGCGCGGATGTCACCGTCTTCGACCTCACGGGCCTGGCCTTGCAGGACCTGACGGTGGCGCGGCTCATCCACCGGCGCGCCCTGGAACGGGGTCTTGGCACCCACGTGGCCTGGCCCTGGTGAACCGGCCTCCAAGGCACTGCCCGCCATGTTGAATCTCCCTACCTACGACGACGTCGCCGCTGCCGCCACACGCATTGCTGGCCACGCGCACAAGACCCCGGTGATGACCTCGCGCACGGTCAACGAGGAGCTGGGTGCCGAGGTCTTCTTCAAGTGCGAGAACCTGCAGCGCATGGGTGCGTTCAAGTTCCGTGGCGCCTTCAACGCGCTGTCGAGGTTCACCCCGGCCCAACGCAAGGCGGGTGTGGTGGCGTTCTCGTCCGGCAACCACGCTCAGGCCGTCGCCCTGTCGGCCAGGATCCTGGACATGCCGGCCACGATCCTCATGCCGAACGATGCGCCCGTTGCCAAGGTCGCCGCGACCAGAGGCTACGGCGGCAAGGTGGTCCATTTCGACCGCTACACCGAGGATCGTGAGCAGATCGGACGCTCGCTGGCCGACCAGCACGGCCTGACCTTGATCCCGTCGTACGACCACATCGATGTCCTGGCCGGCCAAGGGACGGCCGGCAAGGAGTTGTTCGAGGAGGTCGGTCCGCTGGACGCCTTGTTCGTGCCGCTGGGCGGCGGTGGCTTGCTGTCGGGGTGTGCGCTGGCCGCCCGCGCACTGGCACCGGCGTGCAAGCTCTATGGCGTTGAACCGGAGGCGGGCAACGACGGGCAGCTGTCGTTCCGGTCAGGAGCCATCGTTCACATCGACACACCCCGGACGATTGCCGACGGGGCCCAGACGCAGCACCTCGGTGACCTGACCTTTCCGATCATTCGGCGAGACGCCACCGATGTGCTCACCGCGACCGACGGCCAGCTTGTCGAGAGCATGGCCTTCCTGGCGACACGCATGAAGCTGATGGTCGAGCCGACCGGCTGCCTGGGCCTTGCGGCAGCGCGGCTCATGAAGCCGTCGCTCAAGGGGCTGCGCATCGGCGTGCTGCTGAGTGGCGGCAACGTGGACCTGCAGCGGTTCGCGAGCCTGGTGGCACCCCCCGCCTAGTCATCCGTTCCCCCACGCAAGACCCGCCGGCCGGATTCACCGCCTGCCGCGCTGGCGGAGCCTTGACTGGAACAACCCCAAGTCACTTCCCCTTCATCCCCCCGGTCTGATCCAAAGGAGTACCGACCATGAGATCCGCAGCCCTGTTCCTGCTTGGCACCCTGGCGCTGTCCGCAGCCGCCAGCGCCAACACGATGTCCAAGGTCACCGAGACCAAGAAGATCACGCTGGGCGTGCGCGAGTCGAGCCCGCCGCTGTCGTATTCGCTCGGGGCCGGCAAGTACACGGGGTATCACGTCGAGTTGTGCGAGAAGATCGTTGCATCGCTGCAGCGCCGGTTGCAGCTCAGCGAACTCACGGTGCAGTACCAACTCGTGACATCGCAGAACCGCATTCCGTTGCTGCTGAATGGCACGGTGGACATCGAGTGCGGCACGACGACCAACAACGCCACCCGGCAGAAGGACGTGTCCTTCGCGGTCACCACCTATGTCACCGAGATCCGCATGGCCAGCCGCGTCGACTCCGGCATCCGCTCGGTGGCTCAGTTGGGTGGCAAGACCGTGTCATCGACAACGGGCTCCACCGCCGTGCAGGCGATCCGCAAACACAAGAAGGCCACGGGTGTGGAGTTCAAGGAGCTCTACGGCAAGGACCACAGCGATGCGTTCCTGTTGCTGGAGTCGGGCCGATCGGACGTGATGGTCATCGACGACAACATCCTCGCGGGGTTGATGGCCTTGTCGAAGGACCCGAAGGCCTACCACCTGGTCGGCGAAACGCTGGCCGTCGAGCCCATCGTCATCATGCTGCGCAAGGACGATCCGGCGTTGAAGAAGTTCATCGACGACCACATCGCCTCGATGATGAAGAGCGGCGAGCTCGCCTCGCACTACCAGAAGTGGTTCATGCAACCGATCGCGCCGCGAAACACGGCCGTCGGTCTGCCCATGGGCGACACGCTCAAGCAGCTCTTCGCCAAGCCGAATGACCTGCCGGCCGAGTCGTACCAGGACTCGCAGCGATAGTTGCACAGGGCATCGGGGGCCTCGGTGGAGACGGTGCACAGATCGAGGCTCCCGGTCGGCACGACAGTGTGGATGGATGAGTTGAAGTGGCTCTGACCGACCGACTTCGATGGAGGCCGTGTGGACCCGCGCGCGCTTGACACCAACACGGCGGGCCGCCTGGCGTGAGCGACGAGGCCGTTGTCGCAGACGGGGGATGCACAGCGGGTGCACGAAGCAAGAAGGCTGCGCGGGCACGCGGCCGCCGACAATGCGCGCATGGCAGCTCTGATCCGACAAGCACGCCGAATCCGCGCCGCGCCGATGGGCGCAGCTGCTCCCTCAGCTGCAGGTTCCTGACCAGGTACAGAGGGCGGCAAGACCTTCCAGGTTCAGGTCGAGGCCCAATCCAGGGGTGTTGCTCAGGTTCACTCGGCCGTCCCTGACCGTGGGGAACTGCAGGCGCACCTGGTCGTGAAACGGGTTCGGGTTGGCATCCCACTCCACCCATCCCTTGTCGCCGAGCGCGGCCCGCAAGTGCATCGAGGCGAGCAGACCCAGCGGTCCACCCAACCAATGGGGGCAAAAGGTGCTGCCCGACGCTTCGGCGCGCTGCGCCACCGCGCGGCAGCCGGTGAGTCCACCCCACTTGCCGACGTCTGGCTGGACAAAACTCAGCGCGCGGGTGGTCAGCATCTCATCGAAGGCCGCTTCGCCACGCAGGTTCTCCCCTGCGGCCAGCGGTGCCAGCGCCGCACCGGCCACTGCGGCCCAGATGGCCGGTGCATGGTCAGCGCGGATGGGCTCCTCCACCCAGGCTGGCTGCAAAGGTGCCAATGCGGCAATGCGGCGCAGTGCCACCTCGGGACTCCAAGCCTGGTTCGCGTCGACCATCAGCGTGGCGCCGTCACCCAGTGCTGCGCGCAGCTCTGCGAGCCGCTTCACATCGGTGTCGGCATCGAAGCCGACCTTCAGCTTGAACGCCTGATGACCGGCGTCGCGCATGCGCAGTGCGGTGTCCACCGCGCCGGTGGGGTGGATGCCCGAGGCATAAACGCGCGCCGTGCCACTGCTGCCGCCCAGCAGCCGCCACAGAGGCACCCCGGCACGCTGCGCAGCGAGGTCCCAGGCCGCCAAGTCGATGCCGGCGCAGCATTGGGCAAGGGGGCCAGGTTCGCCGGTCTGCACCGCCAGCACAGCCAGACGCTGCTCCAACTGCGCAAACAGGGTCGCGATGTCAGGCCAGGCGGTGCCCAGCACCAGCGGCGCCACCGTGTCCACGAGCAGCCGCGCACGGTGCTCGGCACCGACTCCGGGGAAGTTGCACCAGACCTCGCCCCAACCCTGCACCCCGTCGTCACCAGTCAGACGAACGAAGACCGCAGGGCGGTCCCGCATGGTGCCGAACGACGTGACCACAGGCGTGTCGATCGGCGCGCGCAGCGCCCAAACCTCGACGCGTACGATGCGGCCGAGTGCGGGCGAGACTGCGTTGGTGCTCAGGCTTTCAGACATGTCACGGGACCATGGCGCCGCCGGCGTTCTGTGGGTGGCAGAACTCAGGCATAGGTGGCGCAGAGTTCACCTTCAGCCTGCATCTGCTGGAACGCGCTGTAGTCGGGCTTCCAGGCCTGGCCGGCGGACTGCGTCAGCGCGGCCAACGCGTCCAGCGTGCTGCAGCCTTGGGCTTGCAAGGCGGCACGGCAGGCGTTGAGGTCGGGAAACGCCTGCAGCGCCTCCCACCACACCGCGCGGCCGGCCAGGAAACCGTTGGCGCCGGCGGCGTAGGCGTACTCCATCACGCGCAGGAACTGCGGCGAGGTCACACCGGCCGACAGCATGACCCACGGAATGCCGGCGTCGCGGCAGACAGCGCCCATGTCCTCGAACCAGCGCTGCGCCTGCACATGGGCGACGCTGCCATCGCGTGCCGGCAAGGTCGCGCCGGGCAGCGGGCTCTCCAACTTGAAGAGGTCGACACCGTATTCAGGCTTGGCAAACTCACGCACGCTGTCCAGCACGCGCTGGGGCAGCTTCTCGGGCGATTCGACGTAATCGGTGGTGTGGCCCTCACTCTTCGGGAAGGGGTAGACCAGCAACTCCAGCACGTAGGGGATGTCGAAGCGGCGGCACTCGTCGCCGATCTGCCGCACGTACTGTTGCTGGTGCGCCAGCACCTCGGCGGTGGCATCGGGGCGGTACCAGGCCAGCACCTTGACACCGTCGCCGCCGGCGCGCTTGATCTTCTCGACGCTCCAGTCACGGATCGAATGCGACAGCCGTCCGCCCGGGGTGTCGCGGAAACGGTGGTCCTCCAGCGTCACGACCAGGCCGGTGTGGGCGGGCAGGCGCTCCAGCGCGGCAGGGAAGGCGTAGTTGGGGTCCATCAGCATCGCGCTGGCCTTGGGGCCCAGCACGTCGACCAGCAGGCGCTTGACAGCGACCATGTCGGCAAAACTCACGTCGGCCGCTGCGATGCCCCGCTTGGCGGCCACCAGGTTGGCGATGGGCGGACGCTGGTCCAGCGCCACCATGGTGAAGTGACCGGCTGCATTGGCCATGCGGCGCAGGCCCCAGGTCTTGCCGAGTTGCAATTGCGCAGACATGTTCAGGACTCCTTGAGAACGTTGAGCGACGACAGCACCGTGCCGAGGTCGGGAATGCCATGACGGCCACCGGGCCGCGTGCACTTGAGCGCGGCCACCGCGGCCGAAAAACGAAAAGCTGGCGCCAGCCCCACACCGGCGGCCCGTGCGAGCGAGAAGGCCCCGTGGAAGACATCGCCGGCGCCGGTGGTGTCGACCGCATCGATGTGGAACGCGCGTTGGTGCCGCATCGCACCGCCGTCAGTCCAGGCGATGCCGCGCTCACCCAGCGTGACCGCGGCAAGCTGACAGCCACGCTGCAATGCGTGGCGGAGCTGGGTCTCCGTGCCGCTGCCGGCCGACGCATAACCGGCCAAGCCGGGTTCGGAGAACACCGCGCAATCGGTCCAGGGCAGCAACATGTCAAACACCGCTGCGTCGGCCACGTCGCCGTCCAGCACCGTCGGCACGCCCGCCTGGCGTGCGGCCTGGAAAGCGGCCTTCACGCCAGCGGGCCAGCGCACATCGCCCAGCACCGCATCGGCCTGCGCGATGGACGCGAGCGGCAACCACGACGGATCATCGGGCAGATCGGCGCCACGGAAGTTGACGATGCTGCGCTCACCCTGCGTGTCGACCACGATGCCGGACACCGAGGACCGGGCACCTGCAAACAGCCGCAAGGCGGACACGTCCACGCCCAACGCCTTCAGTTCATCGGCCATCGCATGGCCAACCAGGTCGTCACCAGCCCGGCCCCAGAAGCGGGCACCGCCGCCCAGCCGTGCCACCGCCACGGCGGCGGTGGCGGCCATGCCGCCGCCGCCCTGGCGGAACTGCTGTGCGCGCAGCTTGCCGCCGCCCTGAGGCAGGTGTTCGACCTCCCAGTTGAAGTCGTACGCGGTCAGGCCGACGCACACCACGATCGGCGGGGTGCCGCGCGCGATCCTGTCGACCAGGGGTGCGAGTTCGGTGTTCACAGCCCGGCCATGCAGACGTACTTGATCTCGAGGTAGTCCTCGATGCCGTACCTGGAACCTTCGCGCCCCATGCCCGACTGCTTGACGCCGCCAAACGGCGCCGCCTCGTTGGCAATCAGGCCGCTGTTGACGCCCACGATGCCGGCCTCGATGGCCTCGGCCACGCGCCATACCCGCTTCAGATCGCGCGAGTAGAAGTACGCTGCAAGCCCGAATTCGGTGTCGTTGGCCGCCTCGATGACCTCGTCCTCGGTCTCGAAGCGGATCAGCGGCGCCAGCGGCGCGAAGGTCTCCTCGCGAGCCACGAGCATGCGCTGCGTCACCCCCGTCATCACGGTGGGCTGGAAGAAGCTGCCACCGCGCGCATCGCGTGCGCCGCCGGCCTGCAGCTGCGCGCCCTGGTCCAGCGCGTCCTGGATGTGCTGCTCGACCTTGGTCACGGCCCGCATGTCGATCAGCGGGCCCTGCGTGACGCCGGCCTCGGTGCCGTGGCCGAGCTTCAGGCCCTGCACCTTGGCCACCAGCCGGCGCGCAAATTCGTCGTACACGCCAGCTTGCACGTAGAAGCGGTTGGCGCACACGCAGGTCTGGCCGCTGTTGCGGTACTTGGAGATCATCGCGCCTTCGACCGCCGCGTCCAGGTCGGCGTCGTCAAAGACGATGAAGGGCGCGTTGCCGCCGAGCTCCATCGACATCTTCTTGACCGTGCCCGATGCATCGCGCAACAGTTGGCGGCCCACCTCGGTAGAGCCGGTGAAGGTGATCTTGGCCACCTTGGGATTGGCGCAGAACTCCGCGCCCAGCGGTGCGGCGTCACCGGTGATGACCGAGAACACGCCCGCCGGCACACCGGCGCGCAGCGCCAGTTCACCCAGCGCCAGCGCCGACAGCGGCGTCTTGGAGGCGGGCTTGAGCACCATCGTGCATCCCGCGGCCAGCGCCGGGCCGGCCTTGCGCGTGATCATGCCGTTGGGAAAGTTCCAGGGCGTGATGGCCACGCACACGCCCACCGGCTGCTTCAGCACCACGATGCGGCTGCTGTCGTTGCCCGGCGGGATCAGGTCGCCGTAGATGCGCTTGGCCTCTTCAGCAAACCACTCCAGGTAGGCGGCGTTGGCCAGGATCTCGCCGCGTGCCTCGGCCAGCGGTTTGCCCTGCTCGCGGGTGAGGATCAACGCCAGATCGTCCACGTTCGCCACGATCAGGTCGAACCAGCGGCGCAGCACGGTCGAGCGTTCCTTGGCGCTGCGGCGCTTCCAGCTTTTCTGCGCCAGGTGCGCCGCATCGATGGCGCGCCGGGCCTCGGCCGCGCCCATGCGCGGCACGCGCCCCACCAGCGTGCCGTCGGCCGGGTCCAGCACGTCCAGCGTGCGGCCGTCGTCGGCGCCGGTCCACTGGCCGTCGATCAGCCCGTGCTGCTTCAGCAGCGAGGGGTCCTTCAGGATCAGATCCATGGTTGTCCTTGGTGGCTGCGATTCAGCGCAGCGTGGCGCCGGTGGCGGCGTCGAAGAGATGGGCGCGGGCGGGTGGGATGCCCACGTGCAGGGTCTGGCCGGCATGGGGCGTGACCTCGGGTGCCACGCGTGCGACGTGCCGCGTGCCGTCGAACTCGAAGTAGACGAGCGTGTCGGAGCCCAACGGCTCCACCACCGACACCCGCACCGGCACGCCGGGGCCAGCGGGTGGCATCAGCGTCAGGTGCTCGGGGCGCACACCGATCTGCACTGCACTGCTGCCGTGTTCACGCAGTCGCTCCGCACGCGCAGCGGGCAGCGGTACGGTGGTGCCGTCGGCAAGCCGAAGCGCATCGCCTTGCAGACGTCCGGCAAAGAAGTTCATCGACGGCGAGCCGATGAAAGCCGCCACGAACTGGTTGGCCGGTTCGTTGTAGACCTGCTGCGGCGTGCCCACCTGCTGGATCTCGCCGGCCTTCATGATGACGATGCGGTCGGCCATGGTCATGGCCTCGATCTGGTCGTGCGTGACGAAGACCATCGTCGTCTGCAGATGCTGCGCCAACGCCTTGATCTCGGTGCGCACCTCGCCGCGCAGCTTGGCGTCGAGGTTGGACAGCGGCTCGTCGAACAGGAAGACCTGCGGGTTGCGCACCATCGCCCGGCCCATCGCCACGCGCTGGCGCTGGCCGCCCGACAGCGCCTTGGGCTTGCGGTCGAGGAAGTCGGTGATGTGCAGCAGGCCGGCGGCGTGCTTGACGCGCTGTGCGATCTCGGTCTTGGGTGTTCCGCGCGTCTCCAGCCCGAAGGCCATGTTGTCGTACACGCTCATGTGCGGGTACAGGGCGTAGTCCTGGAACACCATCGCGATGTCGCGCTGCGCAGGCGGCACGTCGTTGACGCGGCGGTCACCGATGAACAGGTCACCGCCGTCGATGGGCTCCAGGCCCGCGATGATGCGCAGCAAGGTGCTCTTGCCGCAGCCCGACGGGCCGACGAAGACGACAAACTCCTTGTCATGGATCTCCAGGTCCAGCGACGGGATCACCGTCACCGCCCCGTACTTCTTGGTCAGGTTGTGCAGCCGGATGGAAGCCATGTGCCGCGGCCCCTCAGTCGAAGGCCAGCATGGGCTTGACGAGATCGCCCGCCGCGAAGCGCGCAAACATCTCGGGCAGCTCGGCCAGGCCGAAGCGCGCGTCCACCAGGCGGCGGTAGCGGGCCTTCTCCTTGCGCAGCAGTTCCACGTTGGCCGCAAAGTCGGCCACCGGGAAGTAGAAGCTGCGCACCATGTAGAAATCCTTGCGGCGGATGGCCTTGTTCTCCTGCACCGGCCACGGGTTGTCGTTCTCCCCCACCAACACCAGCACGCCGCGCGGCGACAGGATTTCCATGCCCAGGCTGCGTGCCGCATGGGCGCCGCTGCATTCCACGATCAGGCGGAACTTCTTCGACGCGTCGCCGACCGGGTGACGCGTGGCGCCGAAGGACTCGGCCAGCTGCAGCCGCTCTTCCTTCAGGTCGGAGACGTGGATGTCGGTGTAGCCCAGGTTCTGCAGTGCGATGAGGCCGCCCAGCCCCACCGGGCCGGCGCCGGTCACCAGCACCGGACCGGGAGCCGTGGGCGGCGCGAGTGGCATCACGAAGCGGATGGCGTGTGCGGTGGTGCCGATGGTGTCCAGCAGCAGTGGCGCGAGGTCGTCCTCGATGTCGTCGGGCACTGGCAGCAGGCACTGCTCGGGCACGGCCAGGTATTCGGCGTAGCCGCCGGGCTTGTCCCAACCCATCAGCAGCGACACGGTCTGGCAGGCGTGCGTGTCCCCCTGATCGCAGGCACTGCAGTGGCCGCAGAACACGGGGATGTAGACCAGGCTGCGCTGGCCGTGCAGCCGGTGACCGGGTTGCTGCACCACGCCGAAGATCTCGTGCCCGGGTGTGACCTTGGCACCCTTGATCCAGGGCTTGGTGTCCGAGCCGCACAGCGCGGTGCGGCGCACACGCAGCAGCACCTCGCCCGGGGCGGGCACGGGCATGTCGGCTTCGGCCAGCGTGATGCGGCGTTCACCGGGGAATACAGCGGTTTTCATAAGAAGTGTCCTCAACCCTTGACGGCGCCCAGCGCCAGGCCATCGACCAGGCGGCGCTGCACGATGAAAGCCAGTACCAGCGGCGGCAGTGCGATCAACGTGGCCGCGGCCATCAACGCGCCCCAGTACGTGGCGCCTTCGCCGATGAAATTGAACGACGCCGCGATCAGCGTCTTGGTGTCGCCGTTGGCCAGCACCAGGGCGAACAGGAAGTAGTTCCAGGAGAACACGAAGCTCAGGATCGACGCGACGATGAGGCCCGGTGTGACCAGCGGCATCGCGATGCGCCACAGAATGCGTGGCACGCTGCAGCCGTCGACCTGCGCGCTCTCGAGCACGCTGCGCGGGATGTTGTCGAAGAAGGGCAGCAGCACCCAGATCACGATGGGCATGGTGATGACCGCGTGCGTGAGGATCAGCGCCCAATACGAACCGATGAGCCCCAGCTCGCGGAACAACATGTACCAGGGCAGCAGGAACAGCGTGCCCGGCGCCATGCGTGCCAGCAGCGTCACGGTGGCGGGCCAGGTGACGCGGGTCCAGCTCACCGCAAAGGCGGCGGGCACGCCCAGCACCAGGCCGATCACCGTGGAGCCCACCGTGATGATCAGGCTGTTCAGCGTGTACTTGGCGAACGGCGTGGTCTGAAACAGCTGGCGGTAGTTGTCCAGCGTTGGCGAGAAGAACAGCTTGGGCGGGTAGGCCGTGACCTCGGACGACGGCTTGAACGAGCCCAGCACCATCCACGCGATCGGCAGCAGGATGAGTGCGGCCACGAACAGCACCTGCACGAGGTTGAGGCGTCGGATCCAGCGCTCGTCCATCACGCGCCCCTCACCAGGCCACGCGCTTGCGCGCTTGCGTCAGCACCAGCACGGCGCCGAAGACGATCGTCGACAGCGTGATCATCAGCGCGCTGGCGTAGCCGATCTCGAAGAACTCGAAACCCTTGCGGAAGCCGTAGATGTTGAGCGTGTTCGACGCGTTGCCCGGCCCGCCCTGCGTGGTGATGTAGATGATGTCGAAGAAACGAAGCAGGTCCACGCTGCGCAGGATGGCCGCCGTCACCAGCGTGGGCAGCAGCAGCGGCAGGGTGATGCGCCAGAAGATGCGCGCACGCGAGGCGCCGTCGATCTGGGCCGCCTCGTACACGTTGGGCGGCAGCGACTGCAGCCCGCCCAGCACGATCAGCGCCACGTAGGGCGTCCACTGCCAGGTGTCGATCATCGCGATGGTGGGGATGACCCAGAACGGCGACGCCAGCCAGTCCGAGCGCGGCAGCCCGGCCTGTTGCAGCAGCCAGTTGGCCGCGCCGATGGACGGATCAAGAATGACGAGCCACATCATGCCCACCACCACCGGCGGCAGCACGAAGGGCGAGATCATCAAGGTGCGCACCACGCCCGACAGTCGCTTGGCGCCGTGCAGCAGCAGCGCGATGTAGGTGCCCAGCACCAGCTGCAGCACCATCGACACGATGTAGAGCACGAAGGTGATCTTCAGGCCGTTCCAGAACTCGGCGTCCTTCACCATCGCCACGTAGTTGTCGGCGCCGGCAAAGCGGGGCGTGCCCCCCAGGTTGAGGTCCTGCAGGCTCAGCCACAACGTGTAGCCGAAGGGGAAGGCGATGAGCAGCATCGTGAAGACCACCGCCGGGGCGGTGAGCGCGTGCAGCTGCCGGCGGGTGCCGATCGATTGACTCATGGTGTGCGTGCCTTCAGCCAGCCAGGAAGCCACCGTCCACCGCGAGCACGGTGCCGGTGATGTAGAGCGCAGCGGGCGAGCACAGGAAGACCGCGCCGCCGGCGATGTCCTTCGGCTGCGCCCAGCGGCCCAGCGGAATTCGCGACGCGATGCGGTCGTAGTGCGCCTTGTCCTTGCGGCCCTCGGCGTTGATGGCCGTCTCCACGTAGCCCGGCGCCAGGGCATTGACGCGCACGCCCTCGGCGGCCCAGGCCATGGCGAGCGACTTGGTCAGCATCACCACGCCACCCTTGCTGGCGCAGTAGGCCGGGATCCAGGGCAACGCTGCATAGGCGTTCATCGACGCGATGTTGACGATGGCGCCGCCGCGCTCGCCGTTGGCCGCCAGCAGCGGCTTGCACGCCGAGCACAGCCGGAAGGTGCCGGTGAGGTTGACGTCGATCACCTTCTGGAAGGTGGCGACCTCGTACTCCTTGTGCCGCGCCAGGATCCCGGCGCAGTTCACCAGTGCGTCCAGTCGGTCGATCCGGGCGACGAACGCGTCGATGGCGGCGTCGTCGGTCACGTCCAGCGGCAGCAGTTGCAGCTTGTCGTGCGCCGGCAAGGTGCTGGCTGCCACGGCCGCCGCATCAACGCCGGTGGCCACCACCTCGCAGCCTTCGGCCAGCAGCGCGCCGGCAATGGCGGAGCCGATGTCACCGGCACCGCCCACCACCAGCACGCGGTAACCCGCAGGAAAACTGAACAGACTCATCAGGGCAAGGAACGCTGCGGGTGCTGGGGTCGAGGTTTGAGGCGCGATGAGGGCTCAGACCGGCGCGCTCACTCCTTGGCGATGAGCGCGTTGAGCCCGGCGTCGGCATCGGCACAGGCCTGCGCCACCGTCTTCTGGCCCAGGATCAACTCGTTGATCGCCTGGCCGATGAACTCGCGTGATGCCGGGTTGGCGACGATGGGATAGCCCACCTCGGACGAGCCGGTCTGGCCGAGCGTGTTGACCGCCGCAATCCACTCCTTGCGCACCGGCAGCTCATCGACCCACTTCTTGAAGTCCGCGTCGTTGGCCACGCTGGAGCGCGGGGGGGCGATGCCCTCGAGCGCGAGCTTTTCCTGCGTGACGCGGCTGGTGGCCCACTGCACGAAGTACCAGGCGGCTTCCTTGTTCTTGCTGTGTGCCGAGACCGACATGGTCCAGCCGATCACGGTGGGGTGGCTGCCGCCGGGCCCTGCCGGCAGCGGCATGATGCCGGTGTCGTTCAGGCGCGCGCCGCCGTCCATCACGTTGCGCAGTTCGTTCGACGACTCGAAGGCCATCGCTGCGCGGCCTTCCTTGTACAGCGACGAGATCTGATAGAAGTTGTAGTTGACGACGCCGGCCGGGCCGTAGTCCTTCAGCAGCTTGCTGTACAGCGCCAGCGAGTCCTGCCCCGCCTTGCTGCAGAGCTGCGACTTGCGGTCCTTCATGTAGGTGCCGCCCATGTTGCGCAGGAACACGCTGTACGTGAAGGGCGCGGCCGGCTTCAGGCCACGGCTCACGAAAGGCGTGATGTTGGCGTCGCAGGCCTTGAGCTTGACGACCGCGGCCTCCAGGTCGGCCAGGCTCCTGGGCACGGCCACGCCGCAGCGTTGCAGCACGTCCTTGCGGTAGTAGACCACCGGGCCTTCCACGTTCAACGGCAGGCCCATCACCTTGCCGTCGAAGGTGGCGTCGGCCACCATGCCGGCGCTCAGATCCTTGAAGTCGTAGTTCTTGGCCGATGCGGTCTTGATGAATTCGCTCAGGTCGGCGTACCAGCCCGCCTTGGCGAACTGCAGACCCTCGCGCGAGGGGAGCGACATGAAGAGGTCGATCTCGTCACTGCGCGAATTCATCACCGTCACCAGGCGCTGGCGCATCTGCTGCTCCTGGTACGAATCCACCTTCAGCGTGATGCCGGTGAGCTTTTCGAAGTCGGCCTTGTGCTTGAGCAGCGCATTGGCGATCGGGTTGTTGTTGGCCAGGAAGGTGACCGTCTTGCCGTCGTGCTTGCGCCAATTGAAGTCCTGGGCCTGGGCGGTGCCGGCCAGCAGCGTCAGCGCCAGCGCGGCGGCAGCGAGGGCATGGTGTTGGATCGATCGCATGGTGTCTCCAGGTTCTGGGGGCCGGCGGGCGCCCTGTTGTGTGACCGTTCATGACTGAAAACGGTTACACGATTATGGGAAACCTCCTGAGCAGCGTCAACGGGCCAGGGCAGGCTGCAAGCCGGTGTTTGTTAGGTGATTTCCCTTTGTTTCGGCTGATTTTTGCAGGCATCATGTGCGGAACTGTTTGCTGAAAACTGTTTCATAATGAAGTCCAAATCCATCGGCATTCGCGACGTGGCTGCGTTGGCTCAGGTGTCGATTGCCACTGTGTCGCGGGCGCTCAATGCCCCTGCCTCTGTTCGCGTCGAGTTGCGCCAACGCATCGACGCTGCAGCGTTGGAGCTGGGCTACATCCCCGATGCGGCGGCGCGCGCACTCTCCTCGCGAAAGACACTGACGGTCGGGGCCATCATCCCCACGGTGGACAACGCGATGTTTGCCCGCGGCATCGAGGCGCTGCAGCGCTACCTGTCCTTGCAGGGCTATCTGCTGCTCCTGGCCACCAGTGGCTATGACCCCGAGGTGGAGCACCAGCAGGCGCAGAACATGGTGAGCCGCGGCGTCGACGGCTTGATCCTGCGCGGCGACGTGCACACCGAAGGCCTGCGCCGGCTGCTGCAGACGCAACGCATCCCGTTCGTCAACGTCGGTGTCTACAACCCGGACAAGCCCTATGCCTGCGTGGGCGCCGACAACGAAGCCGCGGCCTACCGTGCTTGCCAGCACCTGCTGGGCCTGGGGCACCGGCGCATTGGCATGGTGGCCGCGCTGTCGCGGCACAACGACCGCGCCTCTGCGCGCGTGCTCGGCGTGCGGCGTGCGTTGGGTGAAGCCGGGCTGGCCATCGATCCGCATTGGTACACCGAAGTGCCCTACCGCCTGGACGACGCCCGCCAAGCTGCTCGTGCGCTGCTTACACGGGGCGAACGGCCCACTGCGCTGGTGTGCGGCAACGACGTGATTGCGTATGGTGTGCTGCTTGAAGCTGAACGCCGCGGCCTGCACGTGCCGCGAGATCTGTCGGTGATGGGTTTCGACGATCTGGAGTGGAGCCGACACCTGCGCCCGAGTCTGACCACCATGCACTTGCCCACCGACGAGGTCTGGACGCGTGCAGGCGAGTACCTGGTCAATACGCTCACCGGGCAGCAGACGACCTTGCACTACGAAGTCGAGGCGACGCTGGTGGTTCGCGAGTCGACCGGGCCGTCCCTCGGCTGACAGCACAAGCTGACGCATCGGCTCGTCTCAGATCGCCGACCAGTCACAGGTCGGTCACCTGTCTGCTGCTGCTCTCGCGCAGCGGTGCGTTGCGTCGGCACTGGGTTTGTCGACCTTTTGCAGTGGTGGCGATCGGTCGAGGCCGTGTGGAAACGCGCGCACTTGAGATGCAAATCGAGCGCGCGAAGAAAAATGAGTCTCTCGCCCTACACCCTCATCGCCTTGATCAGCGCCCCGGCCCCGAGGAGCTTGATCACCCGCTTCAAGTTGTAGGCCAGGACCTGCAAGCTCATCTCGGTTCCGACCCGCGGCAGGGTCTTGGTCAGGAAGTGATTCGACCCCATCCACGACTTGAGCGTGCCGAAGACATGCTCGACGGTCTGCCGGCGTAGCCTCATCGCCTCGGGCGCGCCTTCGAGCCGCTCCTGAACAACATCCAGGACGTCTTCGTGCTCCCACCAAGAGATGCGCCGTTCCTTGCTGTTGGTGCATTGCGGCTTCAACGGGCACGGCGGGCAGTCTGACGACCAGTGCTTGTGCTGGACCTTGCCGGCTTCTTCAGCTGGGAAGCGATAGATGGCAATGCTCCCGGCCGGGCACCGGTACTCGTCCGCCTTGTCGTCGTAGACGAAGTCGCGCTTGTTGACCGCCTTGAATTTGCTGCCGTCGATGGCGACGATGCCATCGGTGAACAGCTTCAACCGGCGGCACAGCAGCTTCGCCGTTGTCGCGGCGGAAGTCGGCAATGGTCTTGAAGTCCGGGGCCAGGCGCCCCGTCAGCCAGATCAGTTCGAGATTGCGCTGAGCTTCAGTCTCCAGGCGCCGACTCGACTGCACCCGGTTGAGGTAGCCGTAGACGTAGATCTTGAGCAACGTCGCCGGTCTGTACCCGGGCCGGCCCGTAGCGACCGGGTCAGCGCGCTCAAAGCCCAACTTCCTCAGATCGAGCTCATTGACGAAGACATCGATGACGCGGACCGCGCCGTCCTCGTGGATCCAGTCATCGAGTCGCTCGGGGAAGAGAACGCTCTGCGTTCGGTCCTGGCCTTCGACGTATCGCGCCATCGATCGCTCCCGTCGGTCTCACTGGATCTGTGACCGGGATGACGCGAAAGGGTTTCCACACGGCCTCGACCCCAAGCCGCCGGAAAGTCCAGCTTCTGCGCGGGGCTTGGCTTCAGGAGGGCGAACATCGGACCAGCCCCTCCCAGCGTTTGTGGATGCACGGACATGTACCCACGCTGGAGGCACCCGAACACCGCGCACTGCCGCCTCCAGAGGCACATGGATTACCGATCGGTCACTTTTTGCTTGACCTGCCGTGGGTCGGCGCCGAAAATGACCGAAAGGTAACTTGAATCGCCTGCCATGCAGCCCCCGGCCCCACACTTACCGCTCGGTCACTCCGCGAGTTCGGAGACCCCGATCCGCTCCTCCGTGGCGTTGGGCGCCGTCATCCGCGAGCAGCGCAAGCGGCTGGCCCTGAAGCAACTCGACCTGGCGGGCCTGGGCAACACCGGCAACCGCTTCATCGTGGACCTGGAGAACGGCAAGCCGACGGTGCAGCTGCAGAAGGTGCTGGACCTCATGGACCTGCTGGGCCTGGAGGTGGTGGTGCGCACCAAGGCGTCCCGTTCGGCGGCGTCGCTGTGAGGAGCGGGTGATGCAGCCGCGGCCCGCCCGGCTGGACGTCTACTACGGCAGCGACCTGGTCGGCGCGGTGCATGACAGCGCGCCGCTGGCCTTCGAATACGCGCCCGGCTGGCTGGGCCGAGGGCATGGAACCCAGCGCATGTCGCTGGCCACCATCCCTCTGCTGGCCGGCCGCCAGGCTACGGCCGAGGTGCAGGCCTTCTTCGAGAACCTGCTGCCCGAGGGTGAGTTGCGCGACTACCTGGCCGCCCAGCGCAAGGCGTCCACGCTGTTCTCACTGTTGCTGGAAGTCGCCGGCGACACGGCCGGCGCTTTCGTGCTGGTGGCCGCCGGCCAGACGCCGGAGGCGTCCCGCTACAAGGCCACGACGTGGGCAGCCATCGCCGCCACGCTGGCCAAGCGGTCGGCCTCGGCGATCGACATCCGCGAGCAGGGTGCACGCATCTCGCTGGCCGGTGCGCAGGACAAGACCAGCCTGGCGATCTTCGGCGATGGTTTGCCAAGGCTGCCCAAGGGCACCTCACCGTCCACGCACATCCTCAAGCCCAACATCCGCCGCCTGGCCAAGGTCTGGCACTCGGCCGCGAACGAAACCATCGTGATGCGCGCCGCGGCGCTGGCGGGCCTGCCGACGGCCGAGGTCTTCTACGAGCCGCATACCGAGGCCTGCGTCGTGCGCCGCTTCGACCGCCAGCTTCGCGCCGACGGCACGCTGTCCCGGCTGGTGCAGTACGACCTGTGCCAGCTTGCCGGCACGGTGTCGGACCGCAAGTACGAGAAGGAAGGCGGCCCGGGCCTGTCCGCCTGCGCCGAGTTGATCCGCCGCTACAGCGCACAGCCGGCTGTCGACCTGCGCCACCTGGTGCGCTGGGTGTTCTTCAACTTGTACGTCGGCAACAACGACAGCCATGCCAAGAACCTGTCGATCTACAGCGCGCCTGGCCAGGGCGTGACCTTGACGCCGTTCTACGACCTGATGTGCACGCGGCTGTACCCGGGCCTGTCGCCCGAGTTCGCCTTCGCGATCGGTGGCGAGGCCAGACCTGATGAGATGTCCGCAGAGCAGCTGGCGCTGATGGCCAGGCAGTTGGGCATGCAGCCGCGATTCCTGGTTCAGCAGGCGCGGGACATGGCCGACCGTGTGCCCATGGCCATCGACCTGGCGACGCGCGAGGTTGCGCCTTCGCTCACGCCGTCGGCAAGCACGCTGGCCGAGCGGCTCGAGCGTTTCGTGTCGTCCACCACCCAGAAACTGGCAGCGCGCCTGACCGGGTGACACCGGGTGAAGGAAGCTGCAGGAGAGACGCATCCATGGCAGAGATCACCAACCAGATTGCCATCGTCCTTGGCCTGCTCGTCGTCTGCTTCGCCGGGCCTGCCGCTGCCATCGTCGTCCTGCTTCGCAGAAAGGCGAAGGCGCGACAGAACCGCCGCTCCCCGATCGGCATCGCACTGCTGCGAGGCCCTGGCCACTCGCTGCGGGTGCAGCTCGACGAGACCAACAACGATCTGACCTGGGACCTCGTGCTGCTGATGGTGGTGCCGCTGATGACGCTGGCCATCTTTCTGGCCCAAAGCCATCTGCGCGGCCTGCCGCAGACAGTGCACCTGTTGCCGGTCTACGCCTTGGCGGCGATCGCGTTCATCGGCTACACGCTGCGCAAGCTGCTGAAGGCCGGCACCCGGCTCGACCACCTGAAGGCCGGCTATGACGCCGAGGTCGCCGTCGGCCAGGAACTCGACCAGCTGATGCGGCAAGGCGCCGCCACGTTCCACGACTTGCCGGCCGAGCAGTTCAACATCGACCATGTCGTGGTCGCCGCCGAGGGTGTCTTCGCCATAGAGACCAAGGGATTCACGAAGCCGAACCAGGGCCGCGGCAAGGCGGATGCGACGGTGGTCTATGACGGCGAGATCCTCAGGTTCCCCACCTGGACGACCAAGGAGCCGCTGGAACAGGCCGAGCGCCAGGCCGCCTGGCTGGCCAAGTGGCTCTCGCATGCAGTCGGATCGCCAGTCTCGGTGCTTCCCGTGGTGGCCCTGCCCGGCTGGTTCGTGGAGCGCACCGGGCGCGGCCGGGTTCGTGTCTTCAGCGGCAAGGAACTGGCAGGGCTGCTGAAGTCGCGGGGTACCCAGCCGCTGACAGCGCAGGACGTGCAGCGCATCGCCCACCAGGTCGAACAGCGGTGCCGAACCGTGACACCGCTTTACACGCAGGAGCCCAACGCGAACTGAAGACCAGCGGCCGCCTGCGGTGGGGCCTCATGCCGCCCCCGGGCACGCACGGTGCGGGCCGACATCAGGCGCCGGGCGCACGCCACCGGCGGGGCCCCGGGGACTCCCGGCAGTAGCGTCTGCGCGGCACCGCGCGGGCGGACTCAGAACACGCGGTACTGCAGGTACGCGGCCTGCGGGTCGACGCCGGCGCGGATGGCACGCACCATGTCGCCTTCGGTGGCCATCTTGCGCTCTGCCGCCGCGACGACGGCCTCCAGCTCGGCGGCGCCGATCAGCACGATGCCGTCACGGTCGGCCAGCACGTGGTCGTCGGGCAGCACCTGCAGGCCGCCGATGGCCACCGGCTCCCCGAAGGCCTCGGCACGCCAGGCGCAGACGATGTCGATCGGCGTGGCGTAGCGCGCAAAGACCGGGAAGCCCTGGTCGGCCACGGCCTGCACGTCGCGGCAGCCGCCGTCGACGATGTAGCCGCGCACGCCCTTGAGCTGCAGCGCCTCGGCCGACAGGCCGCCAAACAGCGCCCGCGTGTCGTCCTGCGGCTGGCACACCACCACGTGCCCGGCCGGCACGCGCGACAGCAGGCCCGCCCACTCGTAGAGCGAGGTGTGCTTGTCGAGCGTCGGATCGGGCCGCCCGCGGATCGTGAACACCGGCCCGGCGGCCTTCATCGTGCGCTCGAGACCGACGATGGTGCGCGGCAGCACCCGCAGCGGCAGGCCCAGGTCCTTCATCACGTCGTGCACCACCGAGCTGTGGCAGGCGTGCAGGCGGTCGGCGATGGTCATGCGGTCTCCTTGCTGGGTTCTGGCCGTTCGGGCGCAGTCGATTGTCGATTGTCGAGCAGCGGCCCTCAGCCGCCGATCAGGCTCTTGCGCAGCAGGCCGTGCACGCCCTTGTGGCCGTTGACGGTCTGCGTGATGCGGAAGTCCACCGCCAGGCTGCACAGCGTGTAGGCGTCCTCGCGGCCCAGGCCACCCTTCTCGCCCAGCAGCACGATCATGTCGCGCAACGCCATCTCCATGCAGCGGTCCAGATCGGGGTCCATGCCCATCGTGATCCAGTGCGTGGGCGTCTCGCCGCGCGGGTAGGCCAGCGCCGGCTCGCGGCCCTGCTTGTGCAGCACCAGTTCGAAGGTGCCGAGCAGGGCCGTCTCGATGGCCGTGACGCAGACTTCGCCGTCGCCCTGGGCGCCGTGGCCGTCGCCGCAGGAAAACAGCGCGCCCGCGGCGTGCACCGGCAGGTACAGGCTGCTGCCGGGCCCGAGCTCCTTGTTGTCCAGGTTGCCGCCGTGCGCGCGCGGCTGGATGGTGCTGATGCGACCCCAGTGCGCCGGCGGTGCCACGCCCATCACGCCGAAGAACGGGTGCAGCGGCAGGTCCAGGCCCCAGGGCAGCCGGGCCAGGCCGCGCTCGCGGTCGAGCGGGATGTTGAGGTGGCGGTAGGCGTGGAAGTCGTCGGGCAGCGTGCCGGCCAGCGGGCGGATGACGTTGTAGCCCCAGTCCTGGCGCAGCTGCACATCGATGATGCGCACCTCCAGCGTGTCGCCCGGCAGCGCGCCGTCCATGGCCACCGGGCCGGTCAGGATGTGGCCTGGCATCTGCATCGGCAGGCGGGCGTGGATGTCCAGCAGTTCGGGCGGCACGTGAAAGCCGGGCGGCGGCGGCACCGGCGGGCCGCCGCTGACCGTGGCCACGGTGAAGCGCTGGCCGCTGGACACCGTGAGCGCGGGCTTCAGGCTGGCGTCGAAGAAGCCCCAGTGGCAGGTCTCGACGCTGGCGGGCAGGTGGGGATGTGTGCTCATGGCCCCGATGATGAGGCCGGTGGCTGCGGCGCTACAGTCCGTGGGCTCCGAGCCTCGCGTCAGGGACAGCCCCGCCATGATCACCCTCTACGACTGCGCCACTGCCCCCAGCCCGCGCCGCGCCCGCATCCTGCTGGCCGAAAAAGGCGTCGCGCACGACACGGTGGCCATCGACCTGGCCCGCGGCGAGCACTTCGGCGACGCCTTCCGCGCCATCAACCCGCAGTGCACGGTGCCTGCGCTGCAGTTGGACGACGGCAGCCTGCTCACCGACAACGCCGCCATCGCGGCCTACGCCGAAGCCCGCTGGCCCGAGCCGCCGCTGCTGGGCCGCACGCCCGCAGAGAAGGCGCAGGTCGCCAGCTGGCAGTGGCGCGTGGAGTTCGAGGGCCTGATGGCGGTGGCCGAAGCGCTGCGCAACGGCTCGCCGGCGATGGCGGGCCGTGCGCTGCCCGGCACGGTGGACTACGCGCAGATCCCGGAACTGGCGGCGCGTGGACTGGCGCGGCTGCAGCACTTCTTCGACACCCTGAACACGGCGCTGGCCGGGCGCGACACCGTGGCGCCGGGCGGCTTCAGCATCGCCGACATCACCGCCGTGGTGGCGGTGGACTTTGCACGCGTGGTGCGTGTGAAGCCCGGCGAGCAGCACCCGCACCTGCTGCGCTGGCGCGCGGCCATGGCGCTGCGGCCGGCGATGCGGCTGTAGCAGCGCCTTCGCGTCGCGGATTCAGGCCGCGACCCCGGCCTGCAGACGGAGACCGTCAGTCCGCAAACCGCGGCGCCCGCTTCTGCAGGTTGGCCATCACCGCCTCGGTCTGGTGCGGCTGGCCCATCAGCGCCATCTGCTCGTCGGACTCCGCCTGCAGCAGCGCTGCCGCGCCCTCGCCCACCACGCCCGCGCACTGGTTCAGCAGGCGCTTGCTGGCACGCACCGCACTCGGGCTGCGCTGTGCGATGGCCAGCGCCAGCGCGTGCGCCTCGGCCAGCGGGTCGTCGCAGACCCGCGTGGCCAGGCCCAGCGCCACCGCCTCGTCGGCGGCCACCAGGCGGCCGGTGTAGGTGAGCTCGCGCAGCACGTCGTCGCGCAGCAGCGCGCGCGTGAGCACGAAGCCGGCCATGTCGGGCACGATGCCCCACTTGATTTCCATCACCGACAGCCGCGCGTCAGGCGCCAGCAGGCGCACATCGGCACCCAGCGCCACCTGCAGCCCGCCGCCAAAGGCCGCGCCCTGCACCGCGGCGATCACCGGCACCGGCAGCTCGCGCCAGCCCAGGGCGACGTGCTGCGGTCGGTTGGCCGGGCCGTGCGTGCGGGTGCGCAGTTCGGGCAGCCCGCCGCCGGCCATGGCGCCGAAGCTGGCCATGTCCAGCCCCGCGCAGAACGCCTTGCCCTCGCCATGCAGCACCACGGCGCGCAGGCCGGGCAGGCTGCGCAGTGCGGCCAGCACCTCGGTGAGCGCGCTGAACATGGCCTCGTCCAGCGCGTTCATCTTGTCGGCGCGCACCAGGCACACGTCGGCCACGCCGGTGGCGGCCTGCGTGAGGCGGATGCGGTCGTGGAACAGCGTCGTCGTCATGGTGCAGGCCCTCAGGGCGCGTTGCGGCGCAGCGTGGGCAGGCCCACGCCGCTGGCGTCGAAGCCACCGTCCACAGCCAGCACCTGGCCGTTGATGTAGGACGCCGCCGGGCTGCACAGGAAGCCCACCGCCTGCGCGATCTCTTCCGGCGTGCCGTAGCGGTTGAGCGGGATGGTGTCGTAGTAGTCGGAGCGGATCGCCACGCTGTGCACGAGCTTGGCCATCTCGGTGTCCACCGGCCCCGGCGCGATGCAGTTGACGCGGATGCCCGCGTTGCCCAACTCGATGGCCTGCTGCTTGGTGAGGTGGATCAGCGCGCCCTTGCTGGTGCCGTAGGCCACGCGCAGCGTGCTGGCGCGCAGGCCCGAGATGGAGGCGATGTTGACCACCGCGCCGCCCCCGCCCTGCAGCATCAGCGGCGCCGCGGCCTGCGTGCACAGGAACGCGCCGTCGAGGTTGGTGCCCAGCACGTGGCGCCACTCGGCGTAGCTGGTCTGCAGGATCGGCTTGAACACCGCCACGCCGGCGTTGTTGACGAGCGCGTCGAGGCGGCCGAAACGCGCCTGCACGGCCTGCATCGCGGCCTGCACCTGATCGGGGTTGGACACGTCGCCGTGGATCGCCAGCACGCGCTCGGGCAGGGCGATGTCGGCGTCGGTGCGTGCCAGCGTCTCGGCGTCGATGTCGACCAGCGCCACACAGTGCCCCTGCGTCAGGAACCAGCGCGCCACGGCCAGGCCGATGCCGCGGGCACCGCCGGTCACCACGGCCACGGGGGAAGGAGAGGAGGATGCGGTCAAGGGTGCTCCGGCAGCTGAAGGAAGGCCCGCATTCTGGCGCCGCGGCCGGGGTGCGACACCCTGGCCCGCCGGCACACGGCGGAGCTGCAGCCTTCAGCCCGCCGCGAGCGTGAAGCCGACGCGCGTGACGCCCGCCTGCGACTCCGCCACCGTGCGCCCGGCATGCATGCGCGCGATGGCCGCCACGATGGCCAGCCCCAGCCCGTGGTGCTGGGCGTCGTCGCAGCAACGCGATCCGTCGCCGCGGAAGAAGCGGTCGAAGAGCCGCGGCAGCGCGCCGGCGTCGATGGCCTCGCCCTCGTTCTGCACCACCACCTGCACACGGTCGGCGGCGTCCGTGGCCCGGGCGTCGATGCCGATGACCACGGTGGAGCCGCGCCGTGCAAAGCGCGTGGCGTTGCCCAGCAGGTTGGACAGCGCCCGCTTGAAGAGCGACTCGTCCACCGGCACGAAGGCATCGCCCTCCACGCGCCAGTGCAGGCCGGCCTCTTCCAGCGGCGCCTCGTGGAATTCAACCACCTGCTGCACCAGCGCCGCCAGGCTCACCGGCTCGCCGCGCCGCGCCACCGCGCCGCGGTCGGCGTGCGACAGGAACAGCATGTCGTTGACCATCGCCGACAGGCGCTGCATTTCTTCGAGGTTGGACACCAGCGTGTCGCGCAGCGATTCCGTGGACCGCTCGCGCGACAGCGCCACCTCGGTCTGGCCGATCAGGTTGGCCAGCGGCGTGCGCAGCTCGTGCGCGACGTCGGCGTTGAAGCCCTCCAGCTGCGCATACGCCTGCTCCACGCGGCCCATCAGCGCATTGAACTGCTCGATCCAGGGCAGCAGCTCCTCGGCCGGGTCGGCCAGTGTGAGGCGGCGGCTGAGCTGCTGCGGCGAGATGGCGCGTGTCTGCGCGGCCAGCAGGTGCAGCGGCTGCAGCTGGCGCCGCACATGCCAGCGCACGCCCAGCGCCACGATCGCGCCGGCAGCCAGCGTCAGGCCCACCAGCAGCCAGGCCCAGCGCCGGCCCATGGCCACGTCGGTCGCGTAATCGACCGTGTAGCGCGCGCGCAGCTCACCGCCGGCCAGCGCGGGCACGGGGATCCTGAACTCACCGGCGCGCAGATGATCCGGCGCCAGGGGTTTCTTGTGCTCGGGGTCGGCGTAGAGCAGGCGCCCGTCGGCAGTCCAGACCTCGAGCCGGTTGCGGGCGCGCATCGGCGCGTCGGAGCGCAGCCGCGCCAGCAGTGCGGCCTGGCCGCCGCTGCGGGCCTCCTGCTCCAGCACGTCGGCGATCAGCTCGCAGCGCTGCTGCATGTCGAGCGCGTTGCGCTCCTTCAGCAGCATCGACACCGACAGCCACAGCCCCGCGAACAGCGCGCCCATCACGAGCATCGTGAACAGCGCCAGCTTGCGCGACAGCCGGCGGCTGATCGAGTGCGTGCAGACCGTGTCGACGCAGGGCAGGTTCATCAGGTGCGCTCCTCGAGCACGTAGCCCATGCCGCGCACGGTGTGCAGCAGCTTGACCGGATAGGGGTCGTCGAGCTTGGCGCGCAGGCGCCGCACGGCGACCTCGACCACGTTGGTGTCGGAGTCGAAGTTCATCTCCCAGACCTGCTCGGCCAGTGTCGTGCGCGACAGGATCTGGCCGCGGCGGCGCAGCAGCAGCGCCAGCAGGTTGAATTCCTTGGCCGTGAGGTCCAGACGCTGCTGTGCGCGTGTGGCCTTGCGGGCCAGCAGGTCCATGTCCAGGTCGGCCAGGCGCAGCTGCGTGCTGGCCTGGGCACCCGCGGGTGCACCGCGGCGCAGCAGCGCGCCCACGCGGGCCAGCAGTTCTGAAAACGCGAAGGGCTTGACGAGGTAATCGTCGGCGCCCTGCTCCAGCCCGCGCACGCGGTCCTCGACCTTGTCGCGGGCGGTGAGCATCAGCACCGGCGTGTAGCGGCTTTGCGCGCGCAGCGCGGCCAGCACGCCGAAGCCGTCGACGCCGGGCAGCTGCAGATCGAGCAGCACGAGGTCGTATTCACCGCCGGTGGCCAGGCGGCGGCCTTCGATGCCGTCGTGTGCCACGTCGACGACATGGCCGTTTTCGCTCAGGCCCTTGTGCAGGTACTGAGACAGCTTGGCTTCGTCTTCGACCACGAGCAGGCGCATGGCGGGGCGGTGTCCATCCGGGTGCAGAGGCGCGAATGGTCGCACCTTTGCCCGGCGCGCCGGATTACGAATTTGTCATCTGGCTGTCCGGCAACGGTCGGCTTGGGTTTTCAGAATTCATTCCGTGGTCGGCGCTGAAGCCGGCCCCCGGACACACCCGGAACCCTGAACACCCACCCTGAAGGAACTGATCATGAAGACCACCACGCTGTCCACCCTCGTTGCCACCCTCGCCCTGTCGCTGGCCGCCGGCTCGGCCCTGGCGCAGGAAGCCACCTACGACTACCCGACGGCCACGGCCTCGCAGAAGAGCCGCGCCGAGGTCGTGGCCGAGCTGAAGCAGGCGCGCGCCGAAGGCAGCATCGTGCAAGGCGAGGCCAGCGGCGTGCGCGCCACGGACTTCGTGCCGCAGCTGACGCGGGCCGAGGTGCGCTCGCAGACGCTGGCCGCCATCGCCAGTGGCGAGGTGGCCGAGCTGAGCCGCGAGACCAACGCCTTCGCGCCGCTGCAGCGTGTGGCGCCCGTCGCGACCGTGCTCGCCGGCAAGTGATCGTCAGCAAGTGATCGCCCGCGGACCCGCCTCATAGAATGCCGGGGGATGGAAACCCCCGGCAACCTCTTCTGTGTGGCGGCGCCCAGCGGCACCGGCAAATCCAGTCTCGTCAAGGCGCTGCTGGAGCTCGACTCCAGGCTCGCGGTCTCGGTGTCGCACACCACGCGCCGCCCGCGCGGGCAAGAGGTGAACGGGCGCGAGTACTGGTTCATCGAAGAATCCGCCTTCCGCGCCAAGATCGAGCACGGCGACTTCTTCGAGTGGGCCGAGGTGCACGGCAACCTGTACGGCACCAGCCGCCAGGCCATCCACGAGCGGCTGCTGCACGGCGACGACGTGGTGCTGGAGATCGACTGGCAGGGCGCGCTGCAGATCAAGCAGCTGTTTCCCCATGCGGTGCTGATCTTCATCCTGCCGCCGAGCTGGGACGAGCTGTCGCAGCGCCTGAACCGCCGTGGCGAAGACCCGGCCGATGTGATCGCCACCCGGCTGGCCAACGCGCGCACCGAGGTGGCCCAGGCGCGCCATTTCGACTTTGTTATCATCAACAGCTTGTTCGAGACGGCGCTTTTCGACCTGAAGACGGTCGTCCACAGCCAGCGCCTCAAGTACGCCGCCCAGTTTCGCAACCGCTCGCAGGTCTTTGCGGCACTGGGTCTGGTCTGAAGACCGGGCTTGCCCCTCTCGATCTCACCGCTCGTTTTCAGGAAACCACGCCATGGCCCGCATCACCGTCGAAGACTGCCTGGAAAAGATCCCCAACCGCTTCCAGCTCGTGCTGGCTGCCACCTATCGGGCGCGCATGCTGAGCCAGGGCCATGCGCCCAAGATCGAGACCAAGAACAAGCCCGGCGTGACCGCGCTGCGCGAGATCGCCGCCGGCGAAGTCGGCCTGGAGATGCTGCGCAAGGTGCCGGTCTGACCCGTCCCTGAGCCCTCCCTCTTCCGCTTCCCAGCGGGCGCCCTGTCGGCACGGCAAGGCGCCCGTTCTGCATTTGGCCGTGCAGCGCAGGGCCTTGCGCAAACCGCGCTAAATTCGACGCATGGGATTGCGCTCTCTGGCCGCCGAACTGCTGCCTGCCGCCTTGCAAGGGCTGCAGCGGACGCCGCTCGTGCCGCTGGGCACCACGCCGCTGGCCGAGGCCTCGAGTTTTGCCGCGCTGACCGACAAGCTCGGCTACCTCGGCAAGGCCGACCTGAAGCTGGTGCGCGAGGCCTACAAGTTCGCCGACGAGGCCCACCTGGGTCAGTTCCGCGCCAGCGGCCAGCCCTACATCACCCACCCCATCGCGGTGGCCGGCCTGTGTGCCGACTGGAAGCTCGACGCGCAGGCCATCATGGCCGCGCTGATGCACGACACGATCGAGGACCAGGGCGTCACCAAGGCCGAGCTGGTGCAACGCTTCGGCGCCCCCACCGCCGACCTGGTGGATGGCCTGACCAAGCTCGACAAGCTGCAGTTCAACACGCGCGAAGAGAGCCAGGCCGAGAGCTTCCGCAAGATGCTGCTGGCGATGGCACGCGACGTGCGCGTGATCCTGATCAAGCTGGCCGACCGCCTGCACAACATGCGGACGATGCAGTCGATGGCGCCGGCCAAGCGCATGCGCATCGCGCGCGAGACGCTGGAGATCTATGCCCCCATCGCACACCGCCTGGGCCTGAACCAGATGTACCGCGAGCTGCAGGAGCTGTGCTTCGAGCTGCTGCACCCCTGGCGCCACGCCGCGCTGGCCAAGGCCGTGAAACGCGCCCGCGGCCACCGGCGCGACATCGTCGAGCGCGTGCAGCGCGAGGTTGAAAAAGCCTTCACGGCGCAGAAGATCAAGGTCCAGGTCAGCGGCCGCGAAAAAACCATCTACAGCATCTATCACAAGATGCGCGAGAAACACGCCGGCTTCGCGCAGGTGTCCGACATCTTCGGCTTCCGCATCGTCGTGCCCACGCTGACCGACTGCTACATCGCGCTCGGCGTGCTGCACCAGCTGTACAAGCCGGTGCCCGGGCGCTTCAAGGACTACATCGCGATCCCCAAGGCCAACGGCTACCAGAGCCTGCACACCACGCTGGTGAGCCCGCTGGGCACCGCGGTCGAGTTCCAGATGCGCACCGACACCATGCACGCGGTGGCCGAGGCCGGCGTGGCCGCGCACTGGCTCTACAAGGTGGGCGACAAGGACGGCAAGGGCGGCACGCCCGACGCGCAGCGCCTGAGCAGCATGTGGCTGCAGAGCCTGCTCGACATCCAGGACGAGACGCGCGACGCGGCCGAGTTCCTGGAGCACGTCAAGATCGATCTCTACCCCGACGCGGTCTACGTCTTCACGCCGCGCAGCAAGATCCTGGCGCTGCCGCGCGGCGCCACGCCGGTGGACTTTGCGTACGCCATCCACTCCGACGTGGGCGACCGCACCGTGGCGGCCAAGATCAACGGCGAGCCCGCGGCGCTGCGCACCGAGCTGAAGAGCGGCGACGTGGTGGAGATCATCACCGCGCCCGGCGCGCGCCCCAACCCGGGCTGGCTGAGCCTGGTGCGCACCGGCCGCGCACGCTCCAAGATCCGCCACTACCTGAAGAACATGGAGGCCGACGAGTCGCAGGCCCTCGGCGAGAAGATGCTGGCCCAGGCGCTGCGCGCCGAAGGCCTGCCGATGCCGTCGGCCGAGCCCGGCGACACCGCGGCCGCGGCGTTGTGGCAGCAGCTTTCGCGCTGGAGCGGCAACCGCCACCGCGGCGACTTGCTGGTGGACATCGGCCTGGGCCGCAAGATCGCCGTCATCGTGGCCAAGCGCGTGGCGCAGTTGATGGCCGAGCGCGGCATGCGGCCCGACGCCGTGACGCTGAGCCTGGGCCGCTACGCCACCGACGACACGCTGCCCGCGCAAGGCGTGGTGTTCGTGGACGGCAGCGAGAGCAACTCGATCCAGCTCGCATCCTGTTGCCGCCCGATCCCCGGCGACCAGATCGTCGGCTACCTGGGCCGCGGCGAGGGGCTGCTGGTGCACACCGCCGAATGCCCCATCGGCAAGCGCCTGTTCGAACGCGACAGCGAACGCTGGATGCACGTGGAATGGGCCGAGGACCTGAACCGCTCCTTCGACACCAGCCTGCACGTGCTGGTGAAAAACGGCAAGGGCGTGCTGGCCCAGCTGGCCTCGTCGGTGAGCAGCGCCGAGGCCGACATCGTGCACCTCGACATGGACGCCGAGCCGGTGGAAGAGACGATCGAGTTGCGGCTGCAGATCAGCGTGCGCGACCGCGTGCACTTTGCCGAGGTGCTGCGCATGCTGCGGCGCTCGCCGGTGGTGCTGAAGGTGTCGCGCTACAAGCTGACGTGAGCCCCCGGGCTCGCTTGCGCTCGCCACCCCCCGAGGGGGCCGTCCGCCAGCAGCCCGGCAAAGCCGGTTCCGCGGCGGGAAGCTTGGTCGAGTTCAGGGCGGCGGGTACCTGACCTCGACGATCTCCAGCTTCTCCAGCCCGCCGGGCGTCATCAGCTGCACCTCGTCGCCCTCGCGCGCCTTGATCAGCGCGCGGGCGATGGGCGAGACCCAGCTCACCTCGCCGGCCAGACTGTCGGCCTCGTCGATGCCCTTGATGGTGACCGTGCGCTCCACCCCGGCGGCGTTGGCGTAGGTCACGGTGGCGCCGAAGAACACCTGATCGCTGCCGTGGTGCAGGCTCGGGTCGGCCACCTCGGCGATGTCGAGGCGCTTGATCAGGAAGCGCACGCGGCGGTCGATCTCGCGCAGGCGCTTCTTGCCATAGAGGTAATCGCCGTTTTCCGACCGGTCGCCGTTCTTGGCGGCCCAGGAGACGGTCTCCACGATCTTCGGGCGTTCTTCGTCCAGCAGGTGCATCAGCTCCTGCCGCAGCCGCCGGTAGCCGGCCGGCGTGAGGTAGTTGCGCGCGCCGGCGGGCAGCGGCGGCAGGCCCGGGGCGCCGTCCTCGTCGTCCTCGGGCTCCTTGACGAAGGCCTTGTTCACGGCGGCGGGCCCGGGCGCAGCCGCACCGCACAAGGCGGCTGGATCGGCTGGATCGGGGGTCTGGCGCTGGCAGGCTGTCGGGGTGTCATGGCCGGGGCGGCACGATGGCTGGAAGCGGCCGATTGTGGCAGCCGGAGCCGCTGCAACCGGGCCTTCAGGGCATCTGGCCGTCGCGCAGCAGCACCCGCTGCGCGGCCAGGAAGCCCACGACGAAGGCGCGTGTGGCGTCCAGCGTGCCGGGCAGCTCCAGCAGCGCCTGCAGCGCTTCGTTGCTGCGCCAGGCCAGGTGTCGGGCCACGTAGACCTCGTTGTAGCGGTCGATCGCGGCCTGGTAGACGTGCATCTCGTAGACCACCCAGGTGGTGCAGGCGGCAAAGACGGCAAAGCCCAGGTCCACCGGCAGCCACTTCACCACCAGCAGCGTGAAGGTCAGCAACACCAGCAGCGGCGATGCGCCCACCGCCAGCGAGGCACGCTGGGCGTGCGGCGGGCTGTAATCGGGCAGGGACAGGTGCATGGCGGCTCCTGGATCGGACTTGAGCAGGTTAGTCGCCGCTTCCAGGGGGCGATGAGCGGAAATCGGGGTCCGAGGCAGGGCTTTTTGAGCCGCCCGTCGATGCGCCGAGGCCGCTGGCCGGGTGCTGCCAGACCCGAGGCGGGGCCATCGGCCAGAATGCCGACCCCGAAGACACCCGCCTCGCCACCCCGGATGCAGCAACCCGTTCGCCCCACCGCCCTGCCCGGCCTCAGCGTCTTCGAGCGCGGCTGGCTGTCGTCGAACAACGTGCTGCTGCACGGCGACGGCGGCGGCGCGGTGCTGGTGGACAGCAGCCACACGCTGCACGCCGCGCAGACGGTGGCCCTGGTGCGCCAGGCGCTGGGCGGCGAGCCGCTGCAGCAGCTCGTCAACACCCACCTGCACAGCGACCACTGCGGCGGCAACGCCACGGTGCAGCGCACCTGGGGCTGCCCGCTGGCCATCCCGCCGGGCGAGTACGCGGCCGTGCGCGCCTGGGACGAAGACGCGCTGAGCTACCGCGCCACGGGCCAGATCTGCGAGCGTTTCGTGCCCGACGCCGTGCTGCGACCCGGCGATGCGGTGCAGGCCGGCCAGCGCCGCTTCGAGGCGCTGGCCGCGCCGGGCCATGACCCGCACTCGCTGATCCTCTTCGACGCCGGAGACGGCGTGCTGATCAGTGCCGACGCGCTGTGGGAAAACGGCTTCGGCGTGGTGTTCCCCGAGCTCGACGGCGAGTCGGCCTTCGACGACGTGGCGCGCTCGCTCGACCTGATCGAGTCGCTCGGCGCGCGCTGGGCGATTCCCGGGCACGGTGCGCCCTTCCAGGACCTGTCCGGCGCGCTGCAGCGGGCGCGCCGGCGCCTGGACGGCTTCGTCGCCGACCCGCAACGCCACGCCCGGCACGCCGTGCGTGTGCTGGTGAAGTACCACCTGATGGAAGTGCAGCGCCAGAGCGCGGCCGATCTCGACACCTGGTTCTGCACCGTGCCGCTGGTGGCCGCCGTGTGGCAGCGCCTGGGCCACCCCGAAGGCAGCCTGCAGGCCTTCGGCCAACGCACGGTGGCCGATCTGCTGGGATCGGGCGCGCTGGCCCTGCAGGACGGCCAGATCGTCGACGCCTGACACCGACCCGCCGCTGGCGGCCTGGGGCGCCGGCCGGGTGTCGCATCACGCGGTCACATCACGCAGTCGCATCAATAGCCTATGCATATGGGAGTCATCTTTTCAATCAATCCCGCAAATGCCCAGGCGACCGCAGAATTCACCCCATCGCAGGTTTGTCCCTTTCCCTTCAACCCCCGAGGAGTCTGTCCATGTCCCTGATCAACACCCAAGTCCAGCCCTTCAAGACCCAGGCCTTCCACAACGGCAAGTTCATCGAAGTCAGCGACCAGACCCTGAAGGGCAAGTGGTCGGTGCTGATCTTCATGCCGGCCGCCTTCACCTTCAACTGCCCGACCGAAGTGGAAGACGCCGCCGACAACTACCCCGAGTTCCAGAAGCTCGAGACCCAGGTCTACATCGTCACCACCGACACGCACTTCTCGCACAAGGTGTGGCACGAGACCAGCCCGGCCGTCGGCAAGGCCCAGTTCCCGCTGGTGGGCGACCCCACCCACACGCTGACCAACGCCTTCGGCGTGCACATCCCGGAAGAAGGCCTGGCGCTGCGCGGCACCTTCATCATCAACCCGGACGGCATCATCAAGACCGCCGAGGTGCACTCCAACGAGATCGCCCGTGACGTCAAGGAAACGCTGCGCAAGCTGAAGGCCGCGCAGTACACCGCGAAGAACCCCGGCCAGGTGTGCCCGGCCAAGTGGAACGACGGCGCCAAGACGCTGACCCCGTCGCTGGACCTGGTCGGCAAGATCTGACCGGCTGAGCGCCAGGCGCAGGCCCCACGGGCCTGCGTGCAGACACCTCCGGCGGCCCCGCGCCCCCACGACACGACCTTCGGGTCCTGTCGACAGCACCCCGAGCGCGGGCGCTGTCGACCGGGCCGGAACGCCCATGCCCTTTTCCGTCTGATCCGTCCGCAGGAGACCGCCATGCTCGACAGCACCATCCAGGCCCAGCTCAAGGCCTACCTCGACCGCCTGCAGCACCCGATCGAGCTGGTGGCCAGCCTCGACGACCGCCCGGCGTCGGCCGAGATGCGCGAGCTGCTCACCGAGATCGCCGCACTGAACGACAAGGTCAGCGCCCGCTTCGATGGCGCCGACGCCCGCCGCCCGTCGTTCCAGATCACCCGCGCCGGTGCCGACATGGGCGTGCGCTTCGCCGCCATCCCGATGGGCCACGAGTTCACGTCTCTCGTGCTGGCGCTGCTGCAGGCCGGCGGCCACCCGCCGAAGGTGGAGCCCGAGGTCATCGAGCAGATCCGTGCGCTCGACGCCGACATGGTGTTCGAGACCTACATGTCGCTGACCTGCCACAACTGCCCGGACGTGGTCCAGGCGCTCAACCTGATGGCGGTGCTGAACCCGCGCATCCGCCATGTGGCGGTGGACGGCGGGCTGTTCCAGGCCGAAGTGGACGAGCGCCAGATCATGGCCGTGCCCTCGGTCTACCTGAACGGGCAGCCGTTCGGCTCGGGCCGCATGGAGCTGGCCGAGATCCTGGCCAAGGTCGACACCGGCACCAAAGCGCGCGACGCGGCCAAGCTGGGTGCCAAGGCGCCCTTCGACGTGCTGATCGTCGGCGGTGGCCCGGCCGGCGCCGCGGCGGCCGTGTACGCGGCGCGCAAGGGCATCCGCACCGGCATCGTGGCCGAACGGTTCGGCGGCCAGACGCTGGACACGCTGGGCATCGAGAACTACATCTCGGTGCTGGAGACGCAGGGCCCGAAGTTCGCCGCCGCGCTGGAAGCCCACGCCAAGGCGTATGACGTGGACATCATGAACGGCCAGCGTGTGGCCTCGGTGACACCGGCCACGCAGCCCGGCGGCACCATCGGCGTGACGCTGGACAACGGCGCGCTGCTGCAGGCGCGCTCGGTGATCCTGTCGACCGGTGCGCGCTGGAAGAACGTCAACGTGCCCGGTGAAGCCGAGTACCGCAACAAGGGCGTGGCCTACTGCCCGCACTGCGACGGCCCGCTGTTCAAGGGCAAGGACGTGGCGGTCATCGGCGGCGGCAACTCCGGCGTGGAAGCCGCCATCGACCTGGCCGGCGTGGTGGGCCACGTCACCGTGGTGGAATTTGCCGACCAGCTCAAGGCCGACGCGGTGCTGGTGAAGAAGCTGCACAGCCTGGGCAACGTCACCGTGCACGTGAACGCCCAGACGACGCAGATCACCGGCGACGGCCAGAAAGTCAACGGCCTGGTGTTCAAGGACCGCGCCAGCGGCGCCGAGCACCGCATCGACCTGGCCGGGGTCTTCGTGCAGATCGGCCTCGTGCCCAACACCGAGTTCCTGAAGGGCGTGGTCGAGCTGTCGCGCTACGGCGAGATCATGGTCGACGCCAAGGGCGCCACCAACCTGCCGGGCGTGTTTGCCGCGGGCGACGCCACCACGGTGCCGTTCAAGCAGATCATCATCGCCGCGGGCGATGGCGCGAAGGCCGCGCTGTCGGCCTTCGACCACCTGATCCGCACGCCCGTGGCGGCCTGACGCCCTCAAGCCAAGGCCCTACGCAGCGCCGCCCGGTGGGGGTGGCAGAAAATGCGAAGCGTCGCTGCTGTCCGGCCCGCGCCAGGGTGGGCCGGACACCGGCGGGCCCGGCATGCCAGGAGGAGTCGCGGTGAGTTTTCGTTGTTCGCCGCAGGTGGAAGACGAAAGTCTGCGCCTGAAATCGCTGCAAGCGCTGCATGTGCTGGACACCGCGCCCAGCGTGCGTTTCGATGCGCTCACCGGTTTTGCAACGCGCCTGTTCGAGGTGCCGATGGCGGTGGTGACGCTGATCGACCGGGACCGCCAGTGGTTCAAGTCGAGACAGGGCGTCGACCTCAGCGAGACGCCTCGCGACGTCGCCTTCTGCAACCACACGATCCAGACCGACGGCATCTTCGTGGTGGAGGATGCCCGCAGCGACCCGCGCTTCGCGGCCAACCCGCTGGTGGTGCACGCGCCGCGCATCCGCTTCTACGCCGGCTGCCCGCTGCGGGCGGCCGACGGGCGACGCGTCGGCTCCCTGGCGGTGATCGACACCCGGCCGCGTTCGCTGAGCGCACGCGAGCTGGAGTGGCTGACGGACCTGGGCCGCATGGCCGAGCTGGAGCTGCACAGCGGCCAGGTCGAGCACGAGCGCAACATCGCCGAGCAGCAGCTGCGGCTGAACCAGCAGCACCTCGAGCAGCAGGAAACCGCGCTGCTGGAAGCCGTGCGCCGCAAGGACGAGTTCCTGGCCACCATGGCGCACGAGTTGCGCAACCCGCTGGCCCCCATCCGCACCGCCGCCGAGCTGATCAAGCGCCGGCAGCCGGCCGACCCGATGGTGGTGCAGGCCCAGGCCATCATCGAACGGCAGAGCGACCACCTCGCCCGGCTCGTGGACGACCTGCTCGACATCGCCCGCATCACGCACGGCCAGGTGCTGCTGGTGCGCAAGCCGGAGAGCGTGGCCTCGATCATGGCCGATGCGGTGGACGCGGTGCGGCCGGCGCTGGAAGCCGCCGGGCACACGCTGCTGACCCGGCTGCCGCTGGACGGCCTGCGGGTGCAGGTGGACGCGGTGCGCGCCACGCAGGCGCTCACCAACCTGCTGAACAACGCCGTCAAGTACACGCCGGACGGCGGCCGCATCGAGCTCTCGGCGCACGCCGACGGCCCCCTGGTGCACCTGACCGTGCGCGACAACGGCCTGGGCATCGCGGCCGAGGACACCGAGCGCATCTTCGGCCTCTTCTCGCAGGACAAGCGCTCGCTGCACCGGCGCCAGGGCGGCCTGGGCATCGGCCTGGGCCTGGCCCGGCAGCTCGCCCGGATGCACGGCGGCAGCCTGAGCTGCAGCAGCCCGGGGCCTGACCAGGGCAGCACCTTCGTGCTGTCGCTGCCGCAAGCCGCCGATGAGGAGCCAGGCGATGCGGCCGGGGCGACGGCAGCGGCCGATGGATCCGCGGCCACGGTGCCGCTGTCGGTGCTGCTGGTGGACGACAACAGCGACGCGCTGGCCACGCTGCAGACGCTGCTGCTGATGGACGGCCACGCGGTGACGGTTGCGCCCGACGGCCGCCAGGCCCTGGCGCTGGCCACCGCCTCGGTCCACCACGTGGTGCTGCTCGACCTGGGCCTGCCCGACATGGACGGCTGCGAGGTGGCGCGGCAGATCCGTGCGGCCAGCCGCGCGTCGCCGGGCCCGGTGCTGGTCGCGGTCACGGGCTGGGGCCAGTCAGACGACCGCCGCCGCACGGCCGAGGCCGGTTTCCATCATCACCTGACCAAGCCGGTCCGGGCGCAGGAGCTGCAGCGCCTGCTGCGCCAGATCGGTACCGCGGCGGCCTGAGCAGCCGCCGGCAGCGGCGGGCCGGTCGGGTCAGACCGCGTCCTTGTTGGCCTGCGTGATGGTCCACTTGTGCACCATCGAGCCGTCGACGCGCTCGCTGTGCTCGGGCGGCCACGCGGGGCCCATCCCGAAATCGTGCGAGACGACGCGGCTGCCCACACGCAGCTCGCGCCACAGCTTCGGCCGCAGCCGCTCGTTGATGCTGCCCAGCAGGTACAGCGTCACCACGTGGGCGCTGGACAGGTCGGCCGCGAACAGGTCGCCGATGCGGAACTCCACGCGCTGCTCCACGCCCTGCTGCCTGGCGTTGACGCGGGCCTCGGTGATGCGCACCGGGTCCAGGTCGATGCCGACACCGCGCGCGCCGAAGCGCCTGGCCGCCGTGACCACGATGCGGCCGTCACCGCAGCCCAGGTCGAACAGCGTCTCGTCCCGGCGCACCTGCGCCAGCTCCAGCATGCGGTTCACCACCGGCATCGGCGTCGGCACGTAGTGCACGTCCAGCGCCGGCGCACCCGGCTTCTGGGCGCGCGCAAGGCAGGGCAGCAGCAGCGCGGCGGCGAGCACGCGGCGGCGCCGGGGCAAGGAATGGGTCGGGTGGTTCATCGGGGCCTCCGGGGGTTGGCAGGGACGGACACATTGACGTTGACGGGCTCGGGGTGCGCAGTCGGCAGCGGCGGGCCCGGGGCGCCGATGCGGCGCAGCGCGGCCAGCACCAGGCCGCCCACCGCCAGCACCGCCAGGCCGATCCAGGCGGCGTTGAAGCCGCCCAGCGCCTGGCTGTGCACGTACGACAGGCTGGACCACAGCATGTAGGCGCAGACGGCGCAGAACAGCAGCGGCAGCACCGGGTACAGCGGCACCTTGAAGGGCCGCGGCCGGTCGGGCTCGCGGCGGCGCAGCACGATCAGCGACAGGCCGGTGAGCAGGAAGAACAGCCAGAACACCGGCGCCGTGAACTCCACCATCGCGTTGAAGCCGCCGCCCGACACCAGGCCCACGCCAACCAGCAGCACGCTGGCCACGCCCTGCACAACCATCGCCGCGGCCGGGGTGTTGCGCCCGGCGTGCCAGTGCCCGAGCCGCGCCAGCGCCGGCCAGTCGCGGCCGGCGGCAAACGAGGTGCGGGCGCCGACGATCATGGTCGCGTTGATGGAGGTCAGTGCGGCCAGCGCCACCAGCACCGCGATCAGCGTGCCCCCGGCCGGGCCGAAGGCGGCGGCCAGCAGGTCGGCGGCGATGGCCTGGGACGCCGCCATGCCCGCGATGCCGAGGCCCTGCCAATAGGCCCAGTTCACCAGCAGGTACAGCGCGGTGATGAGCACGATCGAGCCGAGCAGCGCCCGCAGCATGTTGCGCCGCGGGTTCTTCAGCTCCGCGCTGATGTAGGCCGCCTCGTTCCAGCCGCCGAAGGTCAGCAGCACGAAGACCATCGCCATGCCGAAGGCGCCCGGGCCCGGCGCTGCAGCGGGCGCGGCCGCCACGGGCGCCGGCGGTGCAGGCCCGCCCACCCAGAGCCACAGCCCGGCGCCCACGATCAACAGCAGCCCCGCCACCTCCAGCAGCGTGAGCCAGCTCTGCGTGCGCGCGCCCACGATGGTGCCGCGCAGGTTGACGAGCGTGAACACCACCACCGCGCCCATCGCATACAGCGCCTCGCCGTACGCGCCCAGCGGCAGCAGGGCCTGCATGTAGTCGCCGAACACGAAGGCCAGCAGCACGATGGAGCCGGTGGTGATGACGGCAAAACGGGCCCAGGCAAACAGGAACGCCACCGAGCGCCCGTAGGCGCGCCCGAGGAAGTGGTAGTCGCCCCCGGCGTGCGGGAACGCGGTGGCGAGCTCGGCATACACCAGCGTGCCGATCAGCGACACCACCCCGCCCAGCAGCCAGGCGCCGAAGAGCCAGCCCGGGCTGCCGGCGAAGCCCGCCACCATCGCCGGCGCCTTGAAGATGCCGGCGCCGATGACGATGCCCACGATGATGGCCACCGCCTGGTGCAGCTCGATCACCGCACGCGGCTCGGCCTGCGCGGCGGCGGGGGCTTCGGCGGGCGGGCTGGGCGGACTCATGGGCGCGCCCGCAGCAAGGCGCATTCCCGGGGCCGCCGGGCTGGCGCGTCCTGACTCAGCCCGGCGCGCGGTAGACCAGCACCTTCAGCGAGCGCTCGGCCGAGACATCGGCGAAGGCTGGCGGGTTGGGCAGGCGCTGCACGAAGCTCAGCGCCGGTGCCAGTTCGCGCATCGGCTCCTGCAGGAAGGCCGGGCCGAGTTCCGGCGCATTCAGGCACAGCAGCGCATGCCCGCCCGGGGCCAGCAGGTCGGGCAGGCGGCGCAGCAGGCGCACGTAGTCCTTGGTGGCCACGAAGCTGCCCTTCTGGTAGCTGGGCGGGTCGACGATGACCAGGTCGTAGGGGCCGCCGCGGTTGACCTTGCCCCAGGACGTGAAGAGGTCGTGCGCCAGGAAACTGGCCCCGGCCGCCAGGCCGTTGAGCCGGTGGTTCTGCTGCCCGATGCCCAAGGCGCCCTGGCTCATGTCCAGGTTGACCACCTGCCGCGCGCCGGCCTGCAGCGCCACCACCGAAAACGCACACGTGTAGGCAAACAGGTTCAGCACCTTCAGCCCCGGGTGCGCGGCGGCGTGCGCGCGCACCCAGCGCCGGCCCTCGGCCATGTCGAGAAACAGGCCGTGGTTCTGGCCCTTGAGCACATGCACGCGGTAACGCGAGCCGTCCTCCGTCACCTCGTGCGGCTCGGGCACGCTGCCGGCCATCAGCCGGGTGTCGATGCGGCCCTCGTGCCTGCACTGGAAGACCCAGCACAGCGGCTGCCCGGGCGCCAGCTGCTGCCAGCGGCCGGCCAGCGCAGCGCCGAGCACGGCCAGGTCCTCGTCCTGCACCGGTTGAAAACTCGTCAGCACCCACACCGGCGGGTAGGCGTCCAGCGACCACTGTTCGCAGCCGGGGTGGGTGCCGCCGCGGCCGTGGAACAGGCGGCGGGCGTCGAGGGGCAGGTCCATCGTGGCGATGGTGTCGAGCAGGGCTTGCATGGCGCCAGCATAGGCTGAAGGCCGCGATCGGCTCCGGGCCAGCCGGCGGCGGGTGGCGGCCGGCTGCATTTCCGTTACCTGCCGGCAGGTCCGGCGCGCGGGAGCCCTGGGTTAGAGTCCCGGGTTTTGCCGTTGAATTCCAACTTTCGCGCCATGTCCTCGTCACCGCGTTCACCGGGCGCGGGCTTCAACAGTTCAGCGCTCGTCCGGGGGCTGGCCGCTCTGGCCCCGGCCGCCAGCGGCCACGGCGCCGGCCCCGCGCAACCGGTGGCCGAGGCCCTCAGCCAGTGGCTGGCCTGGACCGACGCCATCGCGCTGTCGGGCGTGCTGCAGGCCGGCCCGGCCACCCTGCCCGCCATCACCGCGGACGCCGCGGCGCGCAGGGCCGAGCGGACCCGGACGCTGGCCGCCGACGCGGAACGCCTGCGCCGTGCGCTGACGCGCGCGATCCAGCAGCCGCCGGGCGCCGATTCCGCCATCGAGCCAGCGGCCGCCAGCGGCGCGCCAGCCCCGGTCGACTTCGCGCCCTACCGCCGCCACTACGCAGCCCACCAACGCGCGATGGCCGAGCGCATCGGCCCGCTGCGCGCCCAGGTGCGGGCCGCGCTGGCCGCGGCGTCGCCGGCGCTGCGCCGGCTGGCGGCGCTGGACGCCGTGCTGGACGAGGCGCTCGACGCGCGCAGCCGCCACCTGCTGGGCACGGTGCCCGGCCTGCTGGAGGCCCACTTCCAGCGCACCCGGCAGGACGCCGCCCCGTCAGGCGCCCTGCTGCACACCGTGCAGCAGGTTCTGCTGGCCGAACTGGAGACCCGATGGCAACCCATCGAGGCCCTGATGCAAGCACTGGCCCAAGACGCCCCGAGGCAGCCATGAACAGACGACTCGCCATCGCCGCCTTCGCGCTGGGCCTGGCCGCCGTGGCCTGGGTGGGCGCGGGCTACATCGGATCGAACGCACTCGCGCTGGCCATGACCACGGTCATCGGCGCCGTGTACGGGCTGGGCGGGCTGGAACTGCACCGCTTCCAGCAGGCCACCGCCGCGTTGCGCACGGCGCTGGCGGCGGTGCCGCAGGACCTGCAGAGCCTGGGCGACTGGCTCGGCCGGCTGCCGCCGTCGCTTCAGCACCCGGTGCGGCTGCGCGTCGAAGGCGAGCGCGTCGGCCTGCCCGGCCCGGCGATGGCACCCTACCTGGTGGGCCTGCTGGTGCTGCTGGGCATGCTGGGCACCTTCCTGGGCATGGTGGTCACGCTCAAGGGCGCCGTGCTGGCGCTGGAGACCACCACCGACCTGGCCACGATCCGCGCCGCGCTGGCCGCGCCCGTCAAGGGCCTGGGGCTGGCCTTCGGCACCTCGGTGGCCGGGGTGGCCGCGTCGGCCATGCTGGGCCTGGTGGCCGCGCTGTGCCGGCGCGAGCGGCTGCAGGCCGCGCAGCAGCTGGACACGCAGATCGCCACGCGGCTGCACCGCTTCACGCTCGCCCACCAGCGCCAGGAAACGCTGGCCACGCTGCAGGCCCAGGCCCGCGCGATGCCCGAGGTGGTGGCGCAGCTGCAGTCGATGATGGCGCAGCTGGCGCAGCACAGCGAGAGCCTGAACGAGCGCCTGGTGGCCAGCCAGGAGCGGTTCCACGGCCATGCCCAGGCCGCGTACCGGTCGCTGGCCGAGTCGGTCGACGCGTCGCTGAAGCACAGCCTGACCGCCAGCGCGCACGCCGCCGGCGCCGTGATGCAGCCGCTGGCCGAGGCCACGATGGCCGGCATCGCGCGCGAGACCGCGGCCTTCCAGCAGCGCATGGCCGGCACGGTGCAGCAGCAGCTGGACGGCCTGGCCGCGCGCTTCGACACCAGCGTCGGCGCGGTGGCGCAGACCTGGCAGGCCGCGCTGGCCCAGCACCAGCGCAGCAGCGAGAGCCTGTCCGGCGGGCTGCAGCAGTCGCTGGCCGCGGTGGTGCAGACCTTCGAGCAGGGCGCGGCCTCGCTGCTGCTCACGCTGGCGCGCACGCATGGCCAGCAGCAGGCCGATGCGGCCGCGGCCGACGGGCAGCGTCTCGCGACGTGGACGCAGTCGCTGGCGGCCGTGACCGACACGCTGCAGCAGGGCTGGCAGCAGGCCGGCGCGCAGACACTGGCGCAGCAGCAGCAGATCTGCCAGACGCTGGCGCAGACCGCGCACGCGATGCAGGCGCAGGCCGACGAACACGCCCGCAGCACGATCCGCGAGATGTCGCGGCTGATCGACACCGCGTCCGAGGCGCCGCGCGCCGCGGCCGAGGTGGTGGGCCAGCTGCGCCAGAAGCTGTCCGACAGCCTCGTGCGCGACAACGAGCTGCTGGCCGAACGCGCCCGCCTGATGGCCACGCTCGGCACGCTGCTCGACGCCGTGAACCAGGGCGCCACCGAGCAGCGCGCCGCCATCGACACGCTGGTCAGCCACTCGGCCGGCCAGCTGCAGCAGGCGGGCGCGCAGTTCGGTGAGCGCATCGAGGCCGAGACCGCCCGGATGGCCACGGCCGCCGCGCAGGTGACGGGCAGCGCCGTCGATGTCGCCAGCCTGGGCGAGGCCTTCGGCCTGGCGGTGCAGCTGTTCAGCACCGCCAGCGAGTCGCTCACCGGCCAGCTGCAGCGCATCGAGGCCGCGCTCGACAAGTCCACCGCGCGCAGCGACGAGCAGCTGGGCTACTACGTGGCGCAGGCGCGCGAGATCATCGACCTCAGCATCTCGTCGCAGAAGCAGATCGTCGAGGACCTGCAGCAGCTGGCCATCCGCCAGCCGCCGCCGGCGCCGCAGCCGCAACCGCAGTCCCACGAGGCCGCGTGATGGACGAGACCGACGCCGCCACCGACGCCCCGGTGTGGGCCGTCTTCGGCGACCTGATGGCGGGCGTGCTGGGCGCCTTCGTGCTGATGCTGGTGGGTGTGCTGGGCGTGCAGCTGGAGCTGGCCAGCACGCTGCAGGCCGAGGTGCAGAAGCGCCAGCAGGAAGAGCAACGGCGCCAGACGCTGGAGCAGGCGCTGGCGGTGCCGCTGGCCAGCGGCCGCGTGACGCTGAACAACGGCCGCATCGGCATCAGCGGCAGCGTGCTGTTCTCGCAGAATTCCGACCAGCTGCAGCCCGAGGGCCGGCAGCTGCTGAAGAGCCTGGCCGCGCCGCTGGCCGCCTACCTGGGCAGCCGCGACGAGCTGCTGATGGTCAGCGGCTTCACCGACGACCGCCTGCTGCGCGAGACCAACCGCCAGTTTGCCGACAACCTGGAGCTGTCGGCCCAGCGCGCGCTGACCGTGACGCGGGCGCTGATCGACGAGGGCCTGCCCTCGTCGTCGGTGTTTGCCGCGGCCTTCGGGCCCGAGCAGCCGGTGGCGTCCAACGCCGATGCCACCGGCCGCTCGCGCAACCGGCGCGTGGAGATGGCGCCGGTGCCGCGCACGGGCAACGCGCCGGCCGCGCCCACCGTGCAGCGGCCGTGAGCCACGCCACCCTCGCCGCGTGGCGGGCGCAGGGCGCGCACCATGCCGACCCGGTGCGCTTCTGCTACCTGGAAGCACTGGCCCGGCGCGCCGCGGCGCACGAGGGCGAGGCCCGGCAGGCGCTGGACCAGCGGCTGGCACAGGCCCTGGCCACCTACGGCAGGCAGCTCGAGCAGGCGCGCGCCGACGCCCAGGCGGCGCTGGTGCAGCAGGTCGCGCGCTGTCCGCAGGCCGCCGACGCGCTGCAGCAGCTGCATGCCCAGGGCGACTTCAAGGCGCAGCACCGGCTGGCCGCACGACTGGCCGCGCGGGCAGATCGGGGCCTGCTGGCCGACCTGGTGCGCCAGCTCGATGGTCAAGGCGCGGCGGCTGCGACCGATGCGCCGGGATCCGCCAGCGCCCTGCCGGGCGCAGCACCGGCCCCGCCGGCCGAGCTGCACGCCTTGAGCCGCGCCAGGAGCACCTGGACCCGGCTGCGCGTCGACCAGCAGATCAGCCGCTCGCTGGCCCGCGTGCCCGACAACCCGGGGCCGCTGAACTCACAGCTGCTCGTGCTGCGCACGCTGAAGCTGATGCAGGAACTCTCGCCCGCCTATCTGCAGGGCTTCATGGTGCAGATGGAGACGCTGCTGTGGCTGGCCGAAGCCCAGCAGGCCGCGCCGCTGCCGCCAAGCCGGCCGGTGCGCCGCGAGAGCGCGCCGCCAAAGCGCAAGGCCGGTCGGATCAAGCCCGTCGGGCAGCGGCCCGACAAGGGGCCTTGACCCGGCGGCTGCCGCGCCGGGGCAGGGGTTCACATCGACGGATCGATGAGCACCTTGGCGCCGGTGTTGCGCGGCCCGTAGAACGCAATGGCCTCGGCGCTCAGCGCACCCGCCAGCGACACAGTGCGCGCGTAGTGGCTGGCAAACGTGGTCTTCAGCTCGGCGGCCACGCGCTCGCGCAGCGCCTGCGCCGCGGCAGGACCGATCTTGGCCAGGAACGGAAACAGCAGCCAGCCGCCCACGCCCCAGGCCATGCCGAACGTGCGCTGGATCTCGGTCGGCCGCGTGTCGAGGTGGCCGTACAGGTAGACCTGCTTGTGCACCGCCGAGCCGTAGCGGCTGTACTCCTTGGCGCTGCGGTTGATGGCGGCCTCCATGCACTGCAGGATCTGGCCGGCCAGCGTGCCGCCGCCGGTGGCGTCGAAGGCGATCGTGGCGCCGGTGTCGGCCAGCGCGTCGGTGAGCCCGGCCATGAAGTCGGGCGCGCTGCTGTCGCACACGTGCCGGGCGCCCATGCCGCGCAGCAGCGCCGCCTGTTCGGGCTTGCGCACGATGTTGACGAGGCCGATGCCGTCCTTCTGGCACACGCGGTTCAGCATCTGGCCCAGGTTGCTGGCGGCCGCGGTGTGGACGAGCGCGGTGTGGCCCTCGCGCTTCATGGTCTCGACCATGCCGAGCGCGGTGAGCGGGTTGACGAAGCACGACGCGCCCTCGGCCGCGCTGGTGCCGGCCGGCAGCGGCAGGCACTGCGCGGCCGGCATCACGCGGTAGGGCGCGTACATCGCGCCGCCGATCACCGCCACCGTGCGGCCCAGCAGCGCCTGCGCGGCCGGCAAGGCGCCGGCCGCCACCACGAGCCCGGCGCCCTCGTTGCCCACCGGCAGGCTCTGCCCCACACGCGCGGCCATGCCGGGCATCGCGCGCTCGGGGATGCGGGCCGTCACCACCGGCCGTTCGGCGCTGCCGGCCACCTGCACCGTGGCCAGGTCGGCCGGGCCGAGCAGCAGGCCGATGTCGGACGGGTTGATCGGCGTGGCCTGCACGCGGATCAGCACCTCGTCGGGGCCCGGCGCGGGCACCGGGGTGGGCTCCAGGCTGATCTGCAGCGTGCCGTCGGCTTGCACGAGCGAGCGCAGTTGCAGCGCGGTGTCGGGGAGGGAGAGGCTCATGGCGGACTTTCGGTGGGTGTGCGGGACGGGGTTGCGGGACGGACGGCGGCGGCGGCAACCAGCGCCCGTCACTGCAGCAGGGCGACCGATTTGACCTGAAGCCAGGCGCGCTTGCCCGCCTGCAGGTCCAAGGCCTGGAACGAACGCGCGGTGAGCCGGGCCGTCAGCAGCGAAGCCCCGACGCGCACACGCACCAGCACCTGCGACGGGTGAACGTCGGGCACCGACGACTCCACCTCGCACGGCAGCACGTTCAGGATGCTGCTGCCCTGCGGCTCGATGCTGGCGATGCTGACGTCGCGCGCCAGCACGCGCAGGCGCACCTCGCGGCCCGGCGCCAGGCCGCTGTCGCGCAGCCACAGGCTGCCGCCGTCGAAAGCCACGCGGCACAGGTGCCAGTGCGCATCGCGCTCGGCGACACGGCCCAGCAGCAGCGCGCCCAGGTCGTCGCCGGCCAGCGCCGGGCTGGCGATCGACGACAGCACGGCCGCCACCGGGCCCTCGGTCTTCACGCGGCCCCGCTCCAGCACCACCACGTGGTCGGCCAGGCGCGCCAGCTCGTCGGCCGAGTGCGTGACGTAGAGCATGGGCGTGCTGAGCTCGTCGCGCAGGCGCTCCAGCCAGGGCAGGATTTCCTGCTTGCGGGCGTGGTCCAGCGCCGCCAGCGGCTCGTCCAGCAGCAGCAGCCGCGGCTGCGTGGCCAGCGCGCGGGCGATGGCCACGCGCTGGCGCTCGCCGCCCGACAGCTGCGCCGGCAGGCGGCCGAGCAACTGCTCGATGCCCAGCAGGCGGATCGCCGACTCGAGCCCCTGCGCGGCCCCCGGCACGCCGCTGCGCTTCAGGCCGAACTGCAGGTTGCCGCGCACGGTGAGGTGTTCGAACAGCGACGCCTCCTGGAACACGTAGCCCAGCGGCCGCCGCCAGGTGGGCAGGAAGACGCGGCGGGCATCGTCCTGCCAGACCTCGTGGCCGATCTGCACCAGGCCCTGCAGCCCGCGCTCCAGCCCGGCCACGCAGCGCAGCACGGTGGTCTTGCCCGAGCCCGAGGCGCCGAACAGCACGGTGATGCCGCTGGCCGGCAGCGCCAGGTCCACCGCGAGCTCGAAGCCCGGGTGCACCACCTGCAGGCGCACTCGGCTGAGCGTGGGCGCGAGCCCGGAACCGGTCGTGGCGGGGTTCGGCCCGGTCGTCATGGCATCACCCGCCCGAGCCGGCGCTTCATCAGCGACAGCGCCAGCAGCACGCCGAAGGACAGCAGCACCATGCCCGCCGCCAGCCAGTGCGCCTGCGCGTATTCCATCGCCTCCACGTGGCCGTAGATCTGCGTCGAGACCACGCGCGTCTGGCCGGGGATGTTGCCGCCGATCATCAGCACCACGCCGAACTCGCCCACCGTGTGCGCAAAGCTGAGGATGGCCGCGGTGACCAGCCCGGGCCGTGCCAGCGGCAGCGCCACGGTCAGGAAGGCGTCCAGCGGGCGCGCGCGCAAGGTGGCCGCCACCTCCATCGGCCGCGGCCCGATGGCCTCGAAGGCATGCTGGATCGGCAGCACCGCAAAGGGCAGCGAGAAGATGATCGAGCCGATCAGCAGGCCGGTGAAGGTGAACGACAGCGGGCCCCAGCCCAGCGCGGCGGTCAGGTGGCCCAGCGCCCCGTCGGGCCCCATCAGCACCAGCAGGTAGAAGCCCAGCACCGTGGGCGGCAGCACCAGCGGCAGCGTGACGAGCGCGCTGACCGGCGCCCGCCAGCGCGAGCGCGTGCACGACAGCCACCAGGCCAGCGGCGTGGCGACGAGCAGCAGCACCAGCGTCGTCATCGTCGCCAGCTGCAGCGTGAGGCCGATGGCCTGCAGCGCCTCGTCGTTGAAGGGCATGGCGCGTGGTGTCTCAGAGGTCGTAGCCGAAGCCACGGATGAGGGCGCGCGCCTTGTCGCCGCGCAGGTAGGCCAGCAGCGCCAGCGCGGCGGGCTGATCGCGCCCCGGGCCCAGCAGCACGGCGTCCTGGCGGATCGGCGCATGCAGGCTGGCAGGCACGATCCAGGCCGAACCGCGGGCCAGCCTGCCGTCGGCCCACACCTGCGACAGCGCGACGAAACCCAGCTCGGCATTGCCAGTGGCCACGAACTGGAAGGTCTTGGCGATGTTCTCGCCCTGCACGATCCTGGGCGCCAGCGTGGCGCGCAGGCCCAGCTGGTCCAGCACCTCGGCGGCCGCCGCGCCGTAGGGCGCAATCTTGGGATCGGCCAGCGCCAGCCGTGCGAAGCGGCCGCTCTTCAGCACCTCGCCCCGCTCGTCGACGCGGCCTGCGTCGCGGCTCCACAGTACGAGCCGGCCGGTGGCATAGGTGAAGCGGGTGCCGGCCACGGCACGCCCTTCCTGCTCCAGCCGCGCGGCGGTGTGCGCGTCGGCCGACAGCAGCACCTGGAACGGTGCGCCGTTGCGCACCTGGGCGTAGAACGCGCCCGTGGAGCCGAAGGACAGCACGGCCCGGTGGCCGGTGTCCTGCTCGAAGGCCGCGGCGATCTTCTGCATCGGCGCCGCGAAGTTGGCCGCCACCGCCACGCTGACCTCGGCCGCCTGCACCGGCGCTGCGGTGCAGAACGCCAGCACCAGACCTGCCAGCCCAGCCAGCCCCGATTTCATGCGCGCTCTCGCTATTCAAAAAATGAATAGCGACAGTGTAGGGGATGTGCTTACGATGCCCCGATGAAGACCCGAAGCCCCGACCTGGCGGAAGTGCTGGGCCGCGAATCCACCGACAAGCGCATCGACATCCTGCGCCGCATCGGCGAAGGCGGCTCCATCTCCGAAGCGGCGCGCCGTGCCGGCGTCAGCTACAAGGCCGCGTGGCAGGCGATCGAGACGCTCGGCAACCTGGCCGGCACGCCGCTGGTGGAGAAGGCCGTGGGCGGCAGCGGCGGCGGCGGCGCGCTGCTGACCCAGGCCGGCCGGCGCGTGCTGGAGGCCGCGGCGCTGCTCGAACGGGCGCGGGCCGGCGTGCTGGCGGTGCTGGAGCCGGGTGGCCGCGGCGCCCTCGGATCCAGCACCAGCCCCGGTCTGGCCGCCCTGGCCCCGCGCACCAGCATGCGCAACCAGTTCCCCGCCACGGTGACGGCGCTGAAGGCCACCGGCGGGCTGGTGCGCGTTGGCCTGCAACTGCCCGGCGGCGCGTTGCTGACGGCCCGCATCACGCGCGAGAGCGCGCAGCTGCTGCAGCTGGCGCGTGGCGCGCCGGTGCTGGCGATGTGCAAGGCCACGGCGGTGCAGGTGGCGGCCCGCATCGCCCCGGCCGAGGGGCGCAACCTGCTGTCGGGCACGGTGGTCCGCGCCGCCCGCGCTGCGCTGGGCGGCGAGGTGACGTTGCAGCTCGATGGCGGCGTGAGCCTGGTCGGCTTCACGACGGCGGCACCCCCGCTGAAGGCCGGGCAACGCGCGATGGCCAGCGTGGAGGAATCGGGCGTGGTGGTGGCGGTGACCGGCTGAGGCAAGGCGGGGTGCGCCGGGAGGCGGTGCACCGGGCCTGGCGGGGCGGCGTCGACGGCCCGGCCGCCGACGTGCGGAACGCCGATTGCCGCGAACCCGCGCCACCGAACCAGGAACTCCGCCCATGCAGCAACTCGCGTCCCGCCGTCCCGACTCCGGCCGTTGGTGGCAGCGTGCCCTCATCGGGGCCGCCGCACTGGCCACCTGCGCGGCGGTGGTGCGCCACCAGACCCGCCAGGCCGAACGCGACTTCCCGCCGCGGGGCCGCTTCCTGACCGTGGACGGCGTGCGCCTGCACTACCGCGTGCACGGTCCCGACGACGCGGCCCAGCACGTGGTGCTGCTGCACGGCAACGGCACGATGGGCGAGGACTTCGAGCTCAGCGGACTGGTCGACGAGGCCGCGCAGCGCTACCGGGTCTGGGTCTTCGACCGGCCGGGTTTCGGCTACAGCACGCGCCCTGCGGACCGGCCCTGGCGCCCGCAGGAGCAGGCGCATCTGCTGGTGGCCGCCTTGCGGCAGCTCGGCGTGCAGCAGCCGGTGGTGCTGGGCCACTCCTGGGGTACGCACGTGGCGCTGGCCATGGGCGTCCTGCACCCGCAGGCGGTGGCGGCGCTGGTGCTGGCCTCGGGCTACTACACGCCCTCGCTGCGCCTGGACGTGGCGCTGCAGAGCCCGCCGGCGCTGCCGTTCATCGGCACGCTGATGCGGCACACCGTGTCGCCGCTGCTCGGGCGGCTGCTGTGGCCGCTGGCGACGCGGCGCCTGTTCTCGCCAGCTCCCACGGCGCCCGCCTTCAGGGCGCGCTATCCGATCTGGATGTCGCTGCGGCCCTCGCAGCTGCGGGCCAGCGCGGCGGAAAGCGCGCGCATGATCCCGTCGGCGGTGTGGCTGCGGCAGCACCACCGCCACCTGCAGCTGCCCACCGTGGTGATCGCCGGCGCCTCCGACCGGCTCGTCAACACCCGGTGGAACTCGTCGGTGCTGGCCGGGCGGCTGAGCCAGGGCTGGCTGCGCGTCGTGGAGGGTGCAGGACACATGGTGCACCACACGGCGCCGCATCAGGTGATGGCGGCCATCCACCAGGCGGCGGAACTGGCCCGCGCGCGCTCGAAACCCGTCGGCCGCAGCGAGGCAACCGGCGCCGCGGACCCGAGGACCGTGACCCCGGTCCCAGGCTGACGGGGCGGCCGCCACCGCCACGACAGCCGCGCCCGTTCAGCAGCGCTGGCGCTCCATGGCCTCGAGCCGCGCCCGGATGCGGGCCTTCTCTTCGCTCGTGCGCGTGACGCTGCCGAGCTCGAAGCGGGCTGCATCGATCTCGGCCTTCGGGTGGCAGCCGGGCCGTGCCGCCCGGGGCAGGCCCGGCCGGTCCTGCAGGCCGGTGACCAGGCCGTCCTGCACGTAGACATAGCGGCTGCTGCCGTCACCGCCGCGGTACACGTGCTGCTGCCGCACGCTGCCATTGAAGTGGTCGGTGTTGATCACCACGGGCAGGCCCATCACCTGCTGCAGCTCGGCCACCGTCATGCCCGGCAGCAGCTGGCCGCGGGCCGTGGCGCTGCGCACCGCGGCGCCCCGTTCCGCCTCGGCGCGCACGAAGGCCTCGCCGGCGGGCCGGCCCTCGACGACGTTGGCCGGAGCGACATCGACCGGCCCGCCCTGGCTGCCGGCACACGGTGCCTGCTGGAAGACCACCTGGCCGCCCGGGCCGGCGCACTTGTAGACCGGCTGCGCCACACCGGTGGCGGGGGCCACGAGCAGCAGCAGGATGAGGAGTGCAGGCTTCATGGGCGGCTCCAGGGTGCGTGCAGGCATGCTAACGATGCCGATGGGGCACGGCAATGCACGGGCCCCTCTCAGGAAGGCCGCCGTGGCCGGGCAGCGGTGCACGAACCCCCCTGAGCCGACGCACCCCGCAAAGAAAAACGGGCCAGTTCCTGCGGAACTGACCCGTTGTCTTCAAGCGATGTTTCTGGTGCGGCTGGCAGGATTCGAACCCACGACCCCTTGGTTCGTAGCCAAGTACTCTATCCAACTGAGCTACAGCCGCATGCAGCCCGCAACTATAGCATGCCTTTCGAGGAGATCAATCGATCGCCGCGGCAGCGCGTTCGCAATCGGTGGCGCGGGCTTCGTCGGACTCCTGGCGAGCCAGCTGCGCCAGCTGCCGCCACGCGGCGCGGCGCGTGCGGGCGGGCAGCCCCGGCGACGCCGCCGCCTGCTCGAGCAGACGGCGGGCCTTGCCCCACAGCTGCCGCTCCGCGAACACCATGCCCACGGCGGCCACGACCGCGCTCTCGTGGCCGAAGGCCTGCGCGGCGCTCTCCAGCCGCGGCAGCCAGTCGGTGCCGATGCCGCTGCGCGCGTCCACCAGCGCCAGCGCCACGGCTTCGCGGTCTTCGCGCGGCAGTTCGGCCAGGCGGTCCCACAAGGGGCGCAGCCACTGGCGTCCGTCCTCACTGGCATCCAGCTGCGCGGCGCGTTGCGCGGCGCGGCACACCACCTGCACGTCGCGCCGGTCGGCGGCATCGAACTGGCCCCACAGGCGGCGCAGCTGCTGCGCGTCGTGTGTGGCTTCCAGGGTCTCGGCGGCCAGCGACCGCAGCAGGCTCTGCGCCACGACCGGTGAAAACGCCTGGTGGTTGGCAAGCAGGCGCGCGGTGTGCAGCGCCTCCAGCGGCCGGCGCGCCAAGCGCGTGGCGTGCAGGCGCAGGCGCAGCGCCTGGGTGCGGCGTGCGGCGCCGGGCGCCAGCGCGTCGAGCATCTCCAGCGCGCGCGGTGCGTCGCGGTCGTCCAGCGCCCATTCGGCGGCCAGCAGGCGGGCCGCTTCGTTGTGCGCCCCTGCACGCTCGGCCTGCAGGGCCTGCGCCAGGTGGGTGTCGCGCCGCGGCCGGTCCTGCAGCTTGTGCAGGCTGCCGGCGGCCAGCAGGCGGCCCAGCAGCAGGAACTGGCTGTCGGCAGCGAGCACCGGCGCATCGCGCTGCAGCGCCAGTGCGCGCTGCGCGGCCTTGTGGGCGCGTCCGTAGCGGGCGCCGAAGTACTCGGCCAGGGCCTCGCGCAGCGCCGCCTCGGCGGCGCGCTCGCGGCGCAGCGCGCGCCACTGGCCGGCGCGGCGCGGCAGGCTGACCAGCGAGTTGAGCGCCTGGGCCGACATGATCAGCAGCGCGCAGGCCCCCAGCACCAGCAGGACAAAGAGGTTCAGCGACAGGTCGGTGCGCCAGCCGGCCCAGTACAGGGACACGAGCCCGTCGTTGCTGCCCAGCGTGGTGGCAGCCACCACCGCCACCACGAAGAGCAGCACGAGCCAGATGACGCCGCGCATGGCTGCTGTGCCCGGGGCCCGCGTCAGCGGCCCGCCGAGGCGGTGGCGATGGCGGCCAGCGTGGCGTCGGGCCGCGGCACGGCCACCAGCCGCGCCTGCGCCATGACCTGGCGCACGCCGTCGCTGGCCGTCACCACGCGGCGCGCGCTGCGATCGAAGTAGCGGTCCAGCGCGGCCTGCGCATCGCGCAGGTCGGACTGCGCGGTGTCGAACTGCCGCGACAGCAGCGCCAGCCGCGCGTTGAGCAGCCGCAACTTGAGGTTCTCGCGCAGGAAGAAGGCCTGCTCGGGCGCCACCAGCATGGCCTCGGGGTGGTCGATGCGGGTCACGCGCACGAGGCTCTTGACCTCGTTCCACAGGTGCGCCGCCAGCGTGCCCCAGCGCTCGCCCAGCGTGCGCGACCAGGCCGGCGCGGCCCAGCCGCCGCCCGAAGCCGCGTCAGCCGGCCTGACGGCGGCGGATGCCACCGGGGCCGGCGCGGCCGCCGCCGACCCACGACGCTCGGCGGTCGACAGCAACGGCAGCTCATCGACCTGGCGGATCACCTCGTCGAGCCGGATCGTCAGCACCGCCACGTCGGTGACGGCGGCGGCGCGTGTGCGCTCCAGGTCCTGCGCCAGCGCGCGGCGCACGCGCTCCAGGCGCGGCTGGTTGAAGCGGGCCAGCCGTTCGTCGGCCTGACGCAGCGTCAACACCAGCGGCTCGGCGCTGCCGGTGATGGCGGTCTGCTGCAGCGCCACGCGGATCGCGGCGTCCACGTCGGCCAGCACGTTTTCATCGCGCGAGCGGGCCAGCGACTGGATCAGCTCCTCGATCTGCGTGCGTTGCAGCGAGGTCTCGGCCACGCGGGCTTCCAGCAGCGCCATCTTGGCGCCGGCCTCGCGCGCCGTCAGCTCGGCCTGACGCGCCAGCGTGCGCGCCTCGGTGGCCTGCGTGTCGCTGCCCTGCTGGCGCTTGACGAGCTCGACCTCGAGCGTCTTGACACGCTGCTGCGTGTTCCAGGCCAGCACAAGCGCCGCGGCGGCCAGGGCGGCCAGCACCGCCGCGCCCGCGGCGATCCAGCGACCCAGCGCGGCCGACGGCCCCGGCACGGCCGTCGACCCGGGCGCCAACGCGGCAGGCTGCGTCGGCGGCGCAGACGGTGCGGGTGAGGATGCGAGGGACTCGGTCACGGAGGGCGCCGATTGTAGGGTTGCAGGGGCCACCGGGCGGCGCCGTGGCACGCCTCAGCCGGCGGCCAGCTGCGCGGCCACGGCCTGCGGGCTGGGCGGCACCAGGTCCACGCGCCCGAAACCCGCCGCGCGGGCAGCCTCGGCAATCCGCGGGTGCGACGCGAAGGCCCGCGCCGACTGCCACTGCGCGCCCGGCGCCAGCGTGGCCAGGTGGCCCAGGGCCTCGCTGCTGCTGAAGATCCACAGGTGCCGCGCCGGCTCGGCCAGCGCCTGCGCCAGCAGCGCCTGGCCGGCTGCGTCCAGCGACGGCGGCACGCGCCGGTAGGCCGCGACGAAGTCGACCCGGGCGCCGGCATCGGCCAGTGTCTGCGCCAGCCAGTCGCGCCCCTCTTCGCCGCGCACCACCAGCACGCGCCGCCCGGCCCAGGACTGCCCGGCCAGGCGCGCCCATAGCGCCTCGGAATCGAACTGCGCCGCGTCTGCCGGCGGCTCTTCGATGCAGCGCACCCCCGCGGCCCGCAGCGCGGCCGAGGTGCCGGGGCCGGTGGAGCCGGCGATCAGTGCATCGGGCCACACAGTGCCCGCGGGCCGGCCGGCAAAGAAGTGCTCGACCGCATTGGCGCTGACGAACATCACCAGCGCCGTGTGCGCCAATGAGTGCCACGCTGCGGCCACCGGCGCGGTGTCGTGCGGCGGTGCGATGCCGATCAGCGGCAGTGCGTGTGCGTCCAGCCCCAGCTGCTGCAGCGCCGCCACCCACCCGGCGGCCTGGGCGGCGGGCCGCGTGACGATGACCCGCATGGCGTGACGACGGCCGGGGCGTGCAGCGGCGTCGGCCGGTCAGACCGCCGGTGCCGCCTGCAGGTAACCGGCGGCGCCGGCCGCACGCAGCTGCGCCACCGCCTGCGCGCCGAGCGCCCGGGCGCCGGCTTCGTCGGTGACGGCGGCGCCCACGCGCACCCGCAGCAGCGGCTGCGTGGGCTGTTCGGCGTTGCCCAGCGCGGCGTCCAGCCGCAGCTCGGTGCCGTGCCACACCGCGTGTGCGGCCAGCGGCATGCTGCAGCTGCCGCCCAGACCGCGCGACACCGCACGTTCTGCATGCGCCGACAGGAAGGTGGGCGTGTGGATGGTCTGCGTGAGCAGCTCGCGCAGCGCGGTGTTGTCCTCGCGCACCTCGATGCCCAGCGCGCCCTGCCCTGCGGCCGGGATCATCTGCTCGGGGTCGAAGCGCGACCGGATGCGCGATTCCAGCCCCAGCCGCATCAGGCCGGCCGCGGCCAGCACGATGGCGTCGAAGCCGCCCTCGTCGAGCTTGCGCAGACGCGTGTCGAGATTGCCGCGCAGCGGCTCGATCTGCAGGTCGGGCCGCACCGCCAGCAACTGCACCACGCGGCGCAGGCTGCTGGTGCCGACCACGGCGCCCTGCGGCAGCTCGGCCAGGCCGGCGTAGCGGTTGGAGACGAAGGCGTCCCGCGGGTCTTCGCGTTCCCACACGGCAGCGAGCGAGAAGCCGTCGGGCAGGTCCATCGGCACGTCCTTCAGCGAATGCACGGCGAGGTGCGCGCTGCCGTTTTCCAGCGCCGTCTCCAGCTCCTTGACGAACAGGCCCTTGCCGCCCACCTTGGACAGCGCGCGGTCGAGGATCTGGTCGCCCTTGGTCGTCATGCCGAGCAGCTCGACCTGCAGGCCGAAGCGCGCGGTGAGGGCGTCGCGCACGTGTTCTGCCTGCCACAGGGCAAGGCGGCTTTCGCGGGTGGCGATGATGGTGGGCTGGCGCATCGGGGTCCGGACTGGCGCGTGGAGATGGCCCGCATGATAGCCAGCGAACCCGTGTCGCCACCCGCGGGAAGCCCCGCACAGCCGGCGCAGGCTGGGCTTGTCCGGGCCCGTGGCTTGCAGGCAGAATTGGTAACCTGGTTACGTCTTCCGGAGCCCCGATGCCACGCACCTCGTCGAAGCAGTCCCCTGCCCCCGCCCGCACCAGAACGAGTCGCAGCGTGGTCCAAAACGATGCAGCCGCCAAGAACAAGCCGCTGGTGGAAGATATCCGGTTACTTGGCCGGTTGCTGGGCGACGTGATCCGCGAGCAGGAAGGCGTGGCGGCCTTCGAGCTCATCGAGCGCGTGCGCCAGCTCTCGGTGGCCTACCGGCTGAAGGCCGATGCCAGCGCGGGCCGTGTGCTCGACCGCCTGCTGAAGAACCTGTCGGCCGACCAGACGGTGACCGTGATCCGCGCCTTCAGCTACTTCAGCCACCTGGCCAACATCGCCGAAGACCGCCACCACGTGCGCCGCCGCGCGGTGCATGAACTGGAAGGCCACCAGCAGGAAGGCTCTCTGGCGCTGGCGCTGGAGCGCCTGCACCGCGCCGACCACCGCGCCGCCGACATCGCACACACGCTGCAGCACGCCTACATCAGCCCGGTGCTGACGGCCCACCCCACCGAGGTGCAGCGCAAGAGCATCCTCGACGCGGAACGCGCCATCGCCACGCTGCTGGGCGAGCGCGACGACCTGCCCACCGCCGAGCGGCGCGCCGACAACGAGGCGCTGATGCGCGCCCGCATCACGCAGCTGTGGCAGACGCGCATGCTGCGCACCGCCAAGCTGACGGTGGCGGACGAGGTGGAGAACGCGCTGAGCTACTACCCCGCGACCTTCCTGCGCGAGATCCCGCGGCTGTACCGCGACCTGGAACGCGCCCTGCCCGGCCACCCGGTGGCGAGCTTCCTGCGCATGGGCCACTGGATCGGCGGCGACCGCGACGGCAACCCCAACGTCAGCGCCGCGACGCTTAAACACGCGCTGTCGCGCCAGGCCGAGGTGGCGCTGCGCTTCTACCTGACCGAGGTGCACGAGCTCGGCGCCGAGCTGTCGATCAGCGGCACGCTGGCCCCGGTGACACCCGAGATGACGGCGTTGGCCCAGCGCTCGCCCGACACCAACGTGCACCGCAGCGACGAACCCTACCGCCGCGCGCTGATCGGCGTCTACGCCCGGCTGGCGGCCACCCTGCAGGCGCTGACCGGCACCGAGGCGCTGCGCCATGCGGTGGCGCCGCAGGACCCGTACGCCAGCGCCGCCGAGCTGCTGGCCGACCTGCGCATCATCGAGCGCTCGCTGCACCACCACCACGCCGAGGCGCTGGTGGGCCCGCGCCTGGCGCCGCTGAAACGCGCGGTGCAGGTCTTCGGCTTCCACCTCGCCACGCTGGACCTGCGGCAGAGCTCCGACCAGCACGAGGCCGTGGTGGCCGAGCTGCTGCGCATCGCGCGCGTGGAGCCCGACTACAGCGCGCTGGACGAAGCCGGCCGCCGCGCCTGCCTGATGGCGCTGCTGAACGACGCGCGGCCGCTGCGCGTGCACGGCGCCGCGTATTCGGCGCTGGCGCAAGGCGAGCTGGCGATCTTCGAGGCGGCGCGCGAGGCGCTGGCGCGCTACGGACGCGAGGCCATCCGCCACTACATCATCAGCCACACCGAGGAAGTGAGCGACCTGCTCGAGGTGCTGCTGCTGCAGAAGGAGACCGGCCTGCTGACCGGCACGCTGGACACCCACGCCCAGGCGGCCCTGATCACCGTGCCACTCTTCGAAACCATCGGCGACCTGCGCCGCAGCGAACCCATCATGCGCGAGTTCTACGCGCTGCCCGGCGTGCGCGCGCTGGTGCTGGCCAGCGGCGCCGAGCAGGACGTGATGCTGGGCTACAGCGACAGCAACAAGGACGGCGGCGCCTTCACCAGCAACTGGGAGCTCTACCGCGCCGAGACCGCGCTGGTGGACCTGTTCGGCAACCTGCAGCGCGGCCAGGGCGAGCCGCCGATCACGCTGCGCCTGTTCCACGGCCGCGGCGGCACCGTGGGACGCGGCGGCGGCCCGAGCTACGAGGCCATTCTGGCCCAGCCCCCGGGCACCGTGAACGGGCAGATCCGCCTCACCGAGCAGGGCGAGGTCATCGCCTCCAAGTACGCGCACCCCGAGATCGGCCGCCGCAACCTGGAAACGTTGGTCGCAGCCACGCTGGAGGCCACGCTGCTGAACCCGACCAAGAGCGCGCCGAAGTCCTTTCTGGACGCCGCCGCCGAGATCAGCGAGGCCAGCTTCCAGGCCTACCGCAAACTGGTCTACGGCACGCCGGGCTTCACCGACTACTTCTTCGCCGCCACGCCGATCCGCGAAATCGCCGAGCTCAACATCGGCAGCCGCCCGGCCAGCCGCAAGGCCACGCGGGCCATCGAAGACCTGCGCGCCATTCCCTGGAGCTTCAGCTGGGGCCAGTGCCGCATGGCGCTGCCGGGCTGGTGTGGCTTCGGCAGCGCGATCGAGGCCTTCCTGGGCGGCAAGACCGCGTCGGCAGAAGACCGCCAGAGCCGCGTGGAGCTGCTGCAGCGCATGCACCGGCAGTGGCCGTTCTTCCGCACGCTGCTGTCCAACCTGGACATGGTGCTGGCCAAGAGCGACCTGCGCATCGCCGCGCGCTACGTGGAGCTGGTGGAAGACAAGGCCACGGCCAAGCGCATCTTCACCGCGCTGAAGGCCGAGTGGCAGCGTGCACACGACGCGCTGGCGCTCATCACCGGCCAGAGCGAGCGGCTGCAGTCCAACCCCGCGCTGGCGCGCAGCATCGCGCATCGCTTCCCGTACCTGGACCCGCTGAACCACCTGCAGGTGGAGCTGCTGCGCCGCTACCGCAACCGGCGCGAGGGCCAGGACGGCGTGGACCGGCTGCAGCGCGGCATCCACCTGTCGATCAACGGCATCGCGGCCGGGCTGCGCAACACGGGTTGAGGGCTGCGGACGCCGCACCGCCAAGCACGGTGCGGGCCGACCCGACCGCTCAGGCGGCGTTCGTGCGCAGCGCCTCGCGCACCGCCGCCACCTGGCGGCGCGACACCGCCAGCCACTCGTCCACCGGCGCCAGCCGCACGGCCCAGCCGTCGCCGTCCGGGCCGCGCAGCTCCAGCGCACGGATCGCGCGCACGGCCACCAGCGCGTTGCGGTGGATACGCAGGAACGTGTCGCCCAGCCGCTGCTCCAGATCGGCCAGCGCGTCGTCGAGCACGTGGGTGTGCTGCGCGGTGCGCAGCGTGACGTACTTCTGCTCGGCCTTCAGGTACAGCACCTCGTGCACCGGCAGGCGCAGCACGCGGCCCCGGTCGCTGACCACGATGACCGGGTCCGGCCGCACCGGCGGCGCCGCGCCCTGCAGCAGCGCCAGCCGCTGCTGCACACGCTGCAGCGCAGCCTGCAGCCGCTCCATGCGCACCGGCTTGGTGAGGTAGTCCAGCGCCTCCAGCTCGAAGGCGCGCAGGGCATGTTCTGCGTGGGCACTGACGAAGACGATGGCCGGCGGCTGCGGCAGCGCCTGCAGCGCCGTGGCCAGGCGCAGGCCGTCGCGGCCGGGCAGGCCGATGTCCAGCAGCACCACGTCGGCGGCCTGGGCGCGCAGCGCCTGCAGGGCCTGCTCGGCGTCGCCCGCCTCGGCGGTGATCTGCAGCGCCAGTGCGGCCGGCAGCGCGTCGATCAACGAGCGCAGGCGCAGCCGCGCCAGCGGTTCGTCGTCGACGATCAGGACCTTCATGATCGGCTCATCACTTCAAGGCGCCGGCAGCACCACGCGGGCGTGGAAGAGGTCGCCACCGGTCTGCGGGTTGGCCGGCTCGCGCCACACGTCGCACTGCGCGGCCACGTCGTGCAGCAGGCGCAGCCGTTCGCGGATGTTGTGCAGCGCCATGCCGTGGCCGGGGTTGCCAGGGGCTTCGTCGGGCGCCAGCGTGTTGCTCACGGTCACCACCACCTGGCCACGCTGCAGCACCGCCTGCACGCGCACGCGGCCCCCGGCCGCCGCGGGCTCGATGCCGTGGCGCACCGCGTTTTCCACCAGCGGCTGCAGCACCAGCGGCGGCACGCGGGCGGCGTGCACACGCGGATCGATCTGCCACTGCACCGCCAGGCGCGCGCCGAAGCGCACCTCCTCGATGGCCAGGTAGCGGCGCGCGAGGTCGATCTCTTCCTCCAGCGTGACCGACGCGCCCACGTCGGCCAGCGCCACGCGGAAGAGCTGCGCCAGGTCTTCGAGCACGCTCTCGGCACGCGCCGGGTCCACGCGCACCAGCGCCAGGGCGGTGTTCAGCGCGTTGAAGAGGAAGTGCGGGCGGATGCGGCTCTGCAGCTCGGCCAGCCGCGCGCTGGCGTTGGCCGGATCCCAGATGCGCGAGCGCAGGTCCAGCCAGGCCCACAGCAGCGCCGCCAGCGCCAGCCCGCCCAGCGCCACCGCGGCCGCGCGCAGGCTGCTCACCTCGGCCAGGCCGGCCCAGGCCAGCGGCGCCCAGCCGGCCAGCCCGCACAGCGCCCCCAGCAGCAGCACCGCGGCGGCTCGCGCCGCGGCCGCCAGGGCCTGCAGCGGCCGCTTCAGCGCACACACCAGCACCAGCCACAGCCCGGTGGCGCCCACGCCGCCCAGCGCCAGCGCGGCCTGCTGCATCAGCCACTGCGCGGGTGTGGACGCGGCGGCCAGCGCCACCAGCGCCAGCGCCAGCTGCACCAGCAGCACCGCGCGCAGTGCCAGCGCCGGGTGGCAGAGGTCGAAGCTGGCCAGCCCCAGGCCGTCGAGCCGGCGCCGCTCTTCGGCCAGCGGGTCGAATCGGCTGGGCGCAAACGAGGTGCTGCCCGCGAGGCCGGCGCGCGTGGAGTCGGGCCACAGGCTGGCGGGCCGGCTGGCGGCCACGGTGTCGGCCGCCTGGGCGGCGTCCGGGTCGGGGGGTCTCATCGGGCGGGGCTCATGTGCGGCCGGATAATACGAAGTTCATCTGCAGCGCCCTCCGCGGCCCCCTCACGCATGTCCCACGATCCCCTGGCCAACAAGAGCCAAGCCTGGTCCGCGCTGTTCAGCGAACCGATGAGCGAACTGGTCCAGCGCTACACCGCCAGCGTGGGTTTCGACCAGCGGCTGTGGCGCGCCGACATCGACGGCAGCCTGGCGCACGCCGAGATGCTGGCCGCGCAGCAGATCATCGGCGCCGACGACCTGGCGGCCATCCAGCGCGGCATGGCGCAGATCGTGGCCGACATCGAGGCCGGGCGCTTCGAGTGGAAGCTGGAGCTGGAGGACGTGCACCTGAACATCGAGGCGCGTCTGACGGCCCTCGTCGGCGATGCCGGCAAACGGCTGCACACCGGCCGCAGCCGCAACGACCAGGTGGCCACCGACGTGCGCCTGTGGCTGCGCGGCGAGATCGACAAGATCGCGCTGCTGCTGACCGGCATGCAGCACGCGCTGGTGGAACTGGCCGCGCAGCACACCGACACCGTGATGCCCGGCTTCACGCACATGCAGGTGGCGCAGCCGGTGAGCTTTGCGCACCACCTGCTGGCCTACGTGGAGATGTTCTCGCGTGACGCCGAGCGCCTGCAGGACGTGCGCAAGCGCACCAACCGCCTGCCGCTGGGCGCCGCCGCGCTGGCCGGCACCAGCTACCCGCTGGACCGCGAGCGCGTGGCGCGCACGCTGGGCTTCGACGGCGTGTGCCAGAACAGCCTGGACGCCGTCAGCGACCGCGACTTCGCGCTCGAGTTCAGCAGCTTCGCGGCCATCTGCATGGTGCACGTGTCGCGCCTGAGTGAAGAGATCGTGCTGTGGATGAGCCAGAACTTCGGCTTCATCGACCTGGCCGACCGCTACTGCACCGGCTCATCGATCATGCCGCAGAAGCGCAACCCCGACGTGGCCGAGCTGGCCCGCGGCAAGAGCGGCCGCGTGGTCGGCCACCTGATGGGCCTGATCACGCTGATGAAGGGTCAGCCGCTGACGTACAACAAGGACAACCAGGAAGACAAGGAGCCGCTGTTCGACACCGTGGACACGCTGTCGGACACGCTGCGCATCATGGCCGAGATGGCCGGCGGCATCGTCGTGAAGAAGGACGCGATGGAGCGCGCCGCGCTGCGCGGCTACGCCACCGCCACCGACCTGGCCGACTACCTGGTGAAGAAGGGCCTGCCCTTCCGCGATGCCCACGAAACCGTGGCGCACGCGGTGAAGATCGCCATCGGGCGCGGTGTCGACCTGGCCGAGCTGCCGCTGGCCGAACTGCAGGCGCTGAACGCCACGATCACCGCTGACGTGGCCGAGGTGCTGACCTTGCGCGGCAGCCTGAACGCGCGCAACGTGCTGGGCGGCACCGCGCCAGCGCAGGTGCGGCTGCAGGTGGCGCGGCACCGGGCGCGGCTGGCGGCGGGCTGACCCGCCGGCCGCGGCCGCACGGCCTCGGGCTCCCCGCAAAGCGGCGGCGGGGGCACCGCCTCAGCCATGCTGCGCCGCCGCCGGCCCGCGCGCCTCGTCGTCCAGCCAGCTGAGCAGCACCAGCGCCAGCACGCTGCCCACCGGAAACAGCAGCACCGACAGCGACACCCAGCCCGCCACCGAGCGCGTCATGCGCCGCACGCCCAGGCCCAGGAAGATCCAGTGCAGCAGCAGGGCACAGGTCAGCAGGAGGCCCACGACCACGGTGCGCAGCGGCGACGACACGGTGTGCGCCACCAGCGGCGGCAGGAACAGCGCGATGCAGGACAGCGACACCACGAGGGCCAGCGTGGACGCCGCCAGGGCGCGCGGGCCGGGGGCTTGATTCATCCGAGACTCCTTGCAGGCAGGCCAGCCGCCAGTGTAGGCGGCCGCTCCAAGCCCGCATCAGCGGAAGCGGATGCGCGTGGCCTCCAGCGTGCGGCGGTCGGCGGCCAGGCCGCCGCGCACCTCCACCGCGCGGCCCACCTGCAGGTCGGCCGCGCTGCCGCCGTCGAAGCGCAGGTCGCTGCGCGCGGTGCTCACGGTGACGCCGCGCAGGCTGATCGTGGCCTGCGCGGCGCTGACCGCGGTGATGGCGCCGAAGAGCTCGAAACCGCGGTCGCGCACCGCGTCGTCGCTGAGGATGCCGACCTCGCTGGCGCGCAGCGTGCCACCGCTCAGGCGGCCGCGCACCGTCACGCGCACGCCGGCGGCCAGGCCGGCGCTGCCGTTGTCGAAGCGGGCCGCGCTGGCGTCGACCGGGCGGCCATTGACGCTGAAGGCGGTGGCCGAGCCGAAGGCGCTGATCAGGCCTTCGAGCTTCACGTCGTCGATGTCGGGCAGCGCCTGCAGCGCGGCGCCGAATGACTGCACGCCCCAGCGCGGCAGCAGCGTGTCGGTGCCGACCAGCGCCAGGCGCAGGCGCACGTACTGCCCCACCGCCAGCGTGGCGGGCATGCCGCTGGCGCCGGCGTAGGAATAGTCCTGGCCGCCGATCTGCAGCCGCTGCGCGACCGGGTCGAGCTGGCTCACCGGGCCGCGCAGGCGCAGGCCGGCGAGCAGCGTCGAGGGCTCGACCCGCGTGGCGCGGTAGCGCCCCGCAGCCGCATCGAACACCGCGTACACCTCCACCGGCTGGCCCGTGCGCAGGCCGGCCAGGCCGGCTTCGAGCCGCTCGTCGAACACCGTGCTGGCATCCACCGCCACGACCTGGCCCAGCATCGTGAAGCGGTTGCCCGTGGTGTCGACCAGGCCGACCAGGCCGACCAGTTCGCTTTCGAAGCGCACGCGGGTGGCGCGGGCGGTGGCGTCGCTGGCGACGGCGCCGCTGTCCACCTCCACCGTCATGCCCAGGCGCAACTCGTCGCGCGAGCGGCGGACGCCGTCGCCGTCCTCCACCGCGGCGGTGCTGTCGTCGAAGCGCACGCCGCCCACGATCACCGAGCCGAAGCCGGTGATCGGCCCGGCGGCATAGGCACTGGCCTCGCCGCCGGTGCCGCCGGAGCCGACGCCGCCGCCACAGGCTTGCAGCAGCAACAGGGCGGCCAGCGCCAGCAGGCCGGCACCGCGGGTGCGCAGCGCCTGGAACAGGGTGGGATCGGTGTGCATGTCAGGTCTTTCGCTGGGCGCGCGCCGGGGGCCGCGCGGGCCCGGTGCGCTCGGGCGCGGCCGCGGCGGCCGTGCCCTCGTGATAGGAAAAGAGGCCCACGCGCAGGCGTCCCTGCGGCGGCGTCGGGCCGGCTGCATCGGCCTCGACGCGGGCTTCCAGCACCGGCACCAGCGCGGCCAGCAGGGCCTGCCACTGCGCCTGCACCAGCGGGCGCACCGACGCGATGGACGCGGCACTCAGCCCGTCGGCAAACACCGCCTGCTCGAAGTGCTGCTGCGCCGGGCCGCCCAGCACGTTGTCCACCGCGGCGCGCAGGTGGTCGCCGACGTTGTCGCCCAGAAAGCCCAGCTGGCGCGCCAGGTCGCCGCGGGCCACGAAGGTCTCGCGCAGCAGCGTCACGGTGTCTTGTGCCGCATCCCAGTGCGCCTGGCCCAGGCGCACCAGCTCGTCGAGCAGGCTGCGCGGGTGCACGTCGCGCGTGATCGCCTGAGCCAGCGTCTCGAAACTCGGCGCGTCGCCCTGGCGCGGCAGCACGCGGGGTTGGCCGTCGCCGCCGCGGTACGGGGGCTGCGTGCGCCAGTGCGTGAAGACCTCGCTCACCAGCGAGCGGCCGCGCGGCGCAGCCGCGGGTGCCTGCTGCTGCAGCACCAGCCGGGCCACTTCGCGCCGGTTGAGGCCGGTGGTGGTGCTGATGCGGCTGACCTTGCGGTGCTCGGGCAGCCCCGGGTGCGCCTGCGCCGCGGCCTGCACGAAGGCGCCGCGCAGCATCTCCTCCACCGCCGCATAGGGCAGGCCCTGCGCCACGCCCAGGCGCGCCACCGACGCCATCAGGCCGGCCAGCGCCTCTTGCAGCGCCTGCTGCCCGGGCATGGTGCCGGGAGCGGACGGGGTGTCGGGGTCGGTGGGGGTGTTCATCGCGGGGGGCGGGCCGGCCGCACTGTAGCGACCAGCCCACCCGGTGGGCTGGAGATCGATCAGATCACAGCGGCTTGAACTCGATGCGACGGGCTTCGAGCCGGGTGCGGTCGGCGCTCAGCACGCCCTTGACCTCCACGCGCTTGCCGTTGGCAAGCGTTGCCGCGGTGCCGTCCCGGAACTCCACCGTGCCCCCGTACCAGACCGTCACGCCGCGCAGCGCGAAGGTCTTGTCGGTGGTGTTGAGGTTGCCGAGTTCGCCGCGCAGTTCCAGCCGGCCGAGCAGGCTGGTGCGGCGGGATTCTGTCTCGACCCGGCTGGCCACCAGCACGCCGTTGGCCACCGTGCCTTCCACCTCGACCCGCGCGCCCAGCACCACGCCGGCGCTGCCATCGGGGAACGCGGCGTTGCTGGCATCGACCTTCTGGCCGTTGATCTCGAAGCTGGCACTGCTGGTGAAGGCGGTGATCACGCCTTCGATGCGGGCCTCGGCGCGGCCGTCGGGCAGGCGCAGGCCGCCGCGCAGCGCGGTGGCCACCCAGGCGCCGTTGACCTGGGTCGTCTGCAGCAGCACCCGCACGAGTTGGCCCTGCGTCAGGCCGGCCGGCACCTGGGCGGCAGGCAGGCCGAGGTAGGAGACGACCTGGCCGTTGATGGTGAAGGTCTTGGCCGTGGTGTCGAGGTTGGCGATCTGGCCGCGCAGTTTGTAGACGCTGGCGGCGTCTTCGGCCTCGATGCGCGTGGCCACCACGCGGCCGTTGGCGGGGTCGAGGATGCCGTAGACCTCGACCACCGCGCCGCTGCGCAGCGCCGACAGGCCGCCGGCCAGGGTGTCGTCGAACACGGTGCTGGACGTCACCAGCACCGTCTGGCCCAGCACCTGCACGGTGGAGGCGGCCGTGTCGATGGCACCGACCGGGCCGACGATCTCGTTGCCCAGGCGGATGCGCAGGGCCAAGGCGCTGGCGGCCGTGCGGTCCACGCCACCGCCGTCCACCTGGACCATCATGCCCAGCTTCAGGTCGCTGCGGCTGCGGCTGTTGCCGTCGTCATCGGCGACGCTGGCGCTGCTGTCGTCGTAGCGCACGCCGCCGACGAAGACGGAGCCGAAGCCGGTGATCGGACCTTGCACGTAGGAGGCCGTGGCCCCGGTGCCGCCGGCGTCGTCGCCGCCCCCGCCGCAGGCCACGAGAAAGGCCGCCGCGCCGCCGGCCACCGCGGCGGTCAGGACGGTGCGGCGGGTCAGGGCGGACAGGCGGGTGCGCCGATCGAGGGCGGGAGCGGGTGCAGGGACGGTGCGCATGGGTGATCTCCGAGGGGCTGGCAGCAGCCCCTGTGGCCACCGCATGGATCGCAGTTTAAATGTGCGTTATGCACATTTGCAAGTGGCAAGTTGTTTCCGACTGCACGCGCCGGTGCGCCGAAGCGGGCGCGGTACGCTCCTTCCATGCCCCCGCGCCGCTGGATCGCCCACCTCGACATGGACGCCTTCTATGCGTCGGTGGAACTGCTGCGCTACCCGGAACTGGCCGGCCAAGCGGTGGTCATCGGCGGCGGACGGCGCCACCAGCCGGTGCTGCAGCCCGACGGCACGCGCCGTTTCGCCACGCTGGACGGCTACGCCGGGCGCGGCGTGGTGACGACCGCCACCTATGCGGCACGCGACTTCGGCGTGCACAGCGGCATGGGCCTGATGAAGGCCGCTGCGCTGGCGCCGCAGGCGGTGCTGTTGCCGGTGGATTTCGAGCAGTACCGCCGCTATTCACGCCTGTTCAAGGCCGCGGTGGCCGAGGTGGCGCCGGTCATCGAGGACCGCGGCATCGACGAGATCTTCATCGACCTGACCGAGGTGCCCGGCGCACAGGACAGCATCGGCTTCGACGCCCAGGGCGGCGTGCGCGCGGTGGCGCAGGAGATCCGCAACAACGTGCGCCGCGCCACGGGGCTCACCTGCTCGGTCGGCGTGACGCCCAACAAGCTGCTGAGCAAGATCGCCAGCGAGCTGGACAAGCCCGACGGCCTGACCGTCGTCACGCAGGCCGAGGTGCCCACGCGCATCTGGCCGCTGCCGGTGCGGCGCATCAACGGCATCGGCCCCAAGGCGGGTGCCAAGCTGGCGGACCTGGGGCTGCGCACCATCGGCCAGCTGGCGGCCAAGGACCGCGCCTTCCTCACCGAGCACTTCGGCCGCAGCTACGGCCGCTGGCTGCACGAGGCCGCGCACGGCGTGGACGACCGCCCGGTGCAGACCCGCGGCGAACCCGTGAGCATGAGCCGCGAGACCACCTTCGACCACGACCTGCACGCCGTGCGCGACCGCGCCGAACTCACGCGCATCTTCACCGAGCTGGCCGGCCAGGTGGCCACCGACCTGCAGAGGAAGGGCTACGCCGGCCGCACCATCGGCATCAAGCTGCGCTTCGAGGACTTCAAGACCGTCACGCGCGACCTCACGCTGCCCGAGCCGGTGGTGGACGCCGCCGCCATCCGCCACGCCGCCGGCCTGTGCCTGAAGCGCGTGGACCTGGCGCGGCGCATCCGGCTGCTGGGCGTGCGCGCCGGCGGGCTCGTGAAGCTGTAGCCGCATAGACTGCGCAGCGATGTCCACCCCGATGCGCTTTCCCTCCATCGACGGCCTGCGCGCCTTCGAGGCCGCGGCGCGGCTGGGCAGCTTCGAGCGTGCGGCCGACGAACTGGCGGTGACGGCCAGCGCCGTGAGCAAGCGCGTGGCGGTGGTGGAAGAGCTGCTGGGCACGCCGGTCTTCCTGCGCGGCGCACGCACGCTGTCGCTCACCGCCGCGGGGCGCGAGTACCTGCAGCAGGTCAGCCAGGCGCTGGGGCTGCTGGCCGCCATGCCGCAGCACCAGCGTGCGCAGCAGCGGCTGCAGAAGCTGCGCGTGACCTCGCCGCCCACCTTCGCGCGGCAGATCCTGGTGCCGCGGCTGGAGAGCTTCACCACGGCGCACCCCGAGATCGAGCTGGAGGTGGTGCTGTCGATCCCTTTCCTCGACAACCCCGCCAGCGAATCCGACGTGGAGGTGCGCAACGGCCACGGCCTGCCCGGCCGGCTGCTGCTGAACGACTGCATCTGCCCCATGGCCAGCCCCGCGCTGCTGCAGCGCCTGCCGGCGCTGCGCGCACCCGCCGACCTGGTCGGCGCGCCGCTGGTGCGCACGCCGCTGGAGCCGTGGACGCCGTGGTTCCAGGCCGCCGGCCTGGATTGGCCCGAGCCCGCCACCGGCCCCAAGCTCGTGGACCTGGGCCTGGCGCTGGAAGCCGCGGTCAGCGGCCAGGGCGTGGCGCTGGGCCGGCCGACGCTGGCGCGCCACTGGCTGGAGACCGGCGCGCTGGTGCCGCTGTTCGGCATCACCGCCGTGCCGGCCAACCGCTACATGCTGCTGCCACACGCCGACAGCGGTGCGGCGCCGGTGTTTGCGCAGTGGCTGGTGGCCACCTGCAAGCAGATCGAGGCCGAGGCGCACGCGCTGCTTTCCGGTCTGGGCTGAAGAAGTTTCCGGGGCCGGCGCCACGGCAGTGGCTAGCATCGCGGATCAGGAGACAACCATGACCGTGATCACCACCATCGAAGACCTGCGCGTGCTGGCAGAAAAGCGCGTGCCGCGCATGTTCTACGACTACGCCGACAGCGGCAGCTGGACCGAAGGCACCTACCGCGCCAACAGCAGCGACTTCCACAAGATCAAGCTGCGCCAGCGCGTGGCGGTGAACATGGAAAACCGCAGCACCGCCACCACGATGGTGGGCCAGGCCACCAAGATGCCGGTGTGCATCGCCCCCGTGGGCCTGACCGGCATGCAGCACGCCGACGGCGAGATCCACGCCGCGCGCGCGGCGCAGAAGTTCGGCATCCCGTTCACGCTGTCGACGATGAGCATCTGCAGCATCGAGGACATCGCGGAACACACCACGGCGCCGTTCTGGTTCCAGCTCTACATGATGCGCGACCGCGAGGCCATGGTGCGCATGATCGACCGCTGCAAGGCCGCCAAGTGCAGCGCGCTGGTGCTGACGCTGGATCTGCAGGTCATCGGCCAGCGCCACAAGGACCTGAAGAATGGCCTCACCGCGCCGCCGCGGCCGACGCTGAAGAACATCATCAACCTGGCCACCAAGCCGCGCTGGCTGATGGGCATGGCCGGCACCAAGCGGCACACCTTCCGCAACCTCGTCGGCCACGTGAAGGGCGTCTCCGACATGAGCAGCCTGGCCGCCTGGACCAACGAGCAGTTCGACCCGCGCCTGAGCTGGGCCGACGTGGAATGGGTCAAGCAGCAGTGGGGCGGCAAGCTGATCCTGAAGGGCATCATGGACGTGGAAGACGCGCAGCTGGCGGTGAAGGCCGGCGCCGACGCCATCGTCGTCAGCAACCACGGCGGCCGCCAGCTCGACGGCGCGCCCAGCAGCATCGAGGCCCTGCCCGCCATCGTGGCCGCGGTGGGCACGCAGACCGAGGTCTGGATGGACGGCGGCATCCGCAGCGGGCAGGACGTGCTGAAAGCCTGGGCGCTGGGCGCCAAGGGCACGATGATCGGCCGCGCGATGGTCTACGGCCTGGGCGCGATGGGCGAGGCCGGCGTGACCAAGGCGCTGCAGATCATTCACAAGGAACTCGACGTGACGATGGCCTTCTGCGGCCACACGAACATCCAGAGCGTCGACCGCAGCATCCTGCTGCCGGGCACCTACCCCGCCGCTGGCTGACAAGCCGCCGCAGGCCGGCGCCCCTCAAGCCACCCGCACGGAACCGGCTACGCCGGGCCGTCGCGGGGGCTCCCCCTCGGGGGGCTGCGAGCGCAGCGAGCTGGGGGGCCTACCCCACGCTCAGCTTGAAGGCGATCATCGCGCGCAGCTTGTTGGGCAGCACGGGCTTGATGAGCAGGTGGTAGTCCTGCCTGATCGCCTCGTCCTCGTGTCCGCCCAGGCTGCTGCCGGTGATGACGATGGCCGGCAGCGGGTGGCCGGCCCAGTGCGCCCGCAGCAGGCGCAGCGCCTCGATGCCGGTGCGGCCCTGCGGCAGGCGGTAGTCGACCAGCAGCAGGTCGGGCCGCGGGCCCGCGGCCGGCGCGCGCAGCGCCGCTTCGACCGCCTCCACGGTGTCGAAGGCCTGCACGCTGGCGCCCCAGGCCTGCAGCACCACCACCAGCCCTTCGCGCACCGCCATCTCGTCTTCCACGATCACGATGTGGCGGCCCTGCAGCGTCAGGCCCAGCGGCGCCTTGCCCGCGGGCGCCGCGGCGGGCTGGATCGTGCGCGGCACCTTGCCCGCCGGCACCTCCAGGCTGAACACGGTGCCATGGCCGACACGTGAACGCACCGAGATCGGTGCCTCCATCAGCCCGGCCAGGCGCTGCACGATGGCCAGACCCAGCCCCAGGCCCTTGCGGTGATGCGCCTGCAGCGGGCGGTTGCCGTGGACCTGGTAGAACTCCTCGAAGATGCGCGGCAGCGCTGCGTCGGCGATGCCGATCCCGCTGTCCCACACCTGCACCAGCAGCCGGCCCTGGCGCGGCCTGCAGCTCACCAGCACGCCGCCGTCGTCGCTGTAGCGGATGGCGTTGCTGACCAGGTTGCGCAGCACACGCTCCAGCAGCACCGGGTCGGTGTGCGCCACGTGCTGCTCGCCGCGGAACGACAGCATCAGGCCCTTCTCGAAGGCCGTGGGCTCGAAGTGCAGGCGCAGGCGCGAGAAGACGTCCTTCAGGCGCACCGGCGCGGGGTTCACGTCGACGCCGCCGGTGTCGATGCGCGTGATGTCCAGCAGCTCGCCGAACAGGCCCTCCAGCGCGTCGACGCTCTCGTTGATGCTGTTCACCAGCGCGGCCACCTCGGGCTCATGCACACGCTGGCGCAGCGCCTCGGCGAACAGGCCCATCGCATGCAGTGGCTGGCGCAGGTCGTGGCTGGCGGCGGCGAAGAACTGCGTCTTGGCGCGGCTGGCGGCCTCGGCCGTGCGGCGGGCTTCCTCGGCCACGGCCATCTCCACGCGCAGCCGGGCGGCCAGCTCGTCGGTGCGCCGCTTCAGGCTGATGGCCTGGCCCAGCGCACTGCCATGGGTGCGGCCCATCAGCACCGTGATGCAGAACAGCAGCATCAGGATGAAGGCCAGCTGGAAGTGCCAGGGCTGGCTGGTATCGCTGGCGATGCGCAGGATGGTGGGCACCAGCACCAGGCTCAGAAAGGCCAGGAAGACACGCGGCTGCGTGGCCAGCAGCTGCACCGAGCCCAGGCAGTACGAATACACGACGAGGATCAGCGCCACGGTGTGGAACGGCGTGCCCAGGCCCCAGAACAGCCACACCGCCACGCCCCACAGCGTGCCCTGCGCCAGCACCAGGGCCTTCCAGCTGCCGCGCCAGGCGCGCAGCCGTTCTGGCGGCGCGTCCTTCTGGCGCAGAAAGCGCATGTAGTGCAGCAGCCGCAGCGCCCACAGCGCCAGCCCCACGCCGAGCCAGCCGAGCACCCGCGCGGGCTCGCTCAGCGGCCAGAACATCGCCGTCATCAGCGCCATGCCGATGGCGTTGCCGGCCAGCGTGGCCGGGGCCTGCACGTACAGCGCGCGGATGTGCTCGGGGTTGCCGGGACGCCGCGCCAGCAAGCTGCGGATGCTGCGCGGCGCCATCGGCCCGGCCAGCGTGGCGGCGGGGGCCGGGGCCGGGTCTGCAGCCACGGGTCAGCCCGGCGCTCAGCGACCGTCGGCGGCCCGCGCCAGGGCGGGCCGCGCCGGGAAGCCGCCCTGCCCCTGCGTCATCTGGCTCACGGCCAGCACGGCCTGCGTGCGCGAGCTCACGCCCAGCGCGCGCAGCACCGCGGCCACGTGGTCCTTGACGGTCTCGACCGACAGGTTGAGCTGGCGCGCGATGAGCTTGTTGGGCAGCCCCTGCAGCAGCAGCGACAGCACCTCGGACTGGCGCGGCGTGAGGCCCAGGTCCTGCATCGACGGCAGCTTCTGGTGCGGCTCGGGGCGTGCCGCAGCGCCCAGCGGGGCCTCGCCCGCGGGCCGCAGGAAGCCGGGCGCGGCCTCGCCACCCGGCCCACCGCCCCGGCTGAAGACCAGCCCCAGCATCGACGGCGGCACGTACATCGAGCCCGTCATCACCATGCCCAGCGCCGAGTGCAGCTCGTGCTGGGTGGATTTCTTGGGCACGAAGCCCATGGCGCCGTTGTCGATGGCGCGGATGACGTCGCTGGCGCGGTCGGACGCCGACACCACCACCACCGGCACGGCCGGGTACGCGGCGCGGAACTCGACCAGCACCTCGAAGCCGTCGGCGTCGCCCAGTGCCAGGTCGAGCAGCACGAGGTCGATGTCGCCCTGGTCGCGCAGCGCAGCGCGAGCCGCAGCGGCGCTGTCGACGCCGACCACCGTGGTGTCGCTGCCGATGGTCTGGATCACGGCCTGCAAGGCCGCCAGCACCAGCGGGTGATCGTCGACGAGCAGCACCTTCATCGCCTGTCCTTCGGGCCCCGCGCGATGGGGCACGGGGCATTGTGGTTCAGGCTGCGGGTGCCGCCGGCCCCCACCTTTGGGGGTTAGACGTAGCGGCGTGAAACGGTCTCGGCCACGCAGGCCGGCTTGGCCGAGCCTTCCAGTTCGATGGTGGCTTCCACCGTGAGCTGCGCGCCGCCGTCCAGCGGCTCGTAGCTCAGCAGCTTGAAGCGGCCGCGCACGCGGCTGCCCACCTTCACCGGGGTCACGAAGCGCACGCGGTTGAGGCCGTAGTTGACGCCCATGCGCACGTCGTCGATGGCAAAGCCGCCCTCGAACAGCATCGGCAGCAGGCTCAGCGTGAGAAAGCCGTGCGCGATGGGCGCACCGAAAGGCCCGGCCGCGGCGCGCACCGGGTCGAGGTGGATCCACTGGTGGTCGCCGGTGGCTTCGGCAAACCGGTTGATGCGGTCCTGCTCGATGGCCACCCAGTCGCTGGTGCCGATCTCCTGCCCCACCAGGGCAGCCAGGTCGGCCAGGTGGGCGAAGCGGGTGGAAGAAGCGGTTGGCGTGTTCATGTCTTGATCCAGTTGTCCAGGGCGGCCCATTGCGCCAGGTCGCGCTCGACGCGGCTCGGTGCCACGTCCCACAGCGTCAGGCCGTGCGCGGCCAGTTGCACGTAGTTCTGCGTGTCGCGCAGCCAGCCCACCACCGGCACCGGCAGCGTGGCCAGGTAGGCGTGCAGCTGCTCGTTGGCCCGCGTGTGCTCGCGCACACGCATGCCCACCAGGCCCAGCTTGACCTCGGCGCCACGGCGATGCGCGCGCAGCTCCTGCACGAAGGCGTGCGTGGCCTGGATGTCGAAGAGGCTGGGCTGCAGCGGGATCAGCAGCCGGTCGGCGATCTTCATCACCGCGTCGAGCCGCTTGCCGGTGAGCCCCGCGGGGGTGTCCAGCACCACGTGCGTGACGCCCTTGGGCGGGCGCACCACGTCGTCGGCGGCCACGTCCCAGCCGTGCACGGCCGGCAGGTGGCCGGGTCGCAGGGCCAGCCACTGGCGGGCCGATTGCTGGCGGTCCACGTCGCCCAGCATCACCGTGTGGCCCGCGGCGGCCAGGCAGCCGGCGATGTTGGTGGACAGCGTGCTCTTGCCGACGCCGCCCTTCGGGTTGGCGACCACGATCACTGGCATGGCTGGTTTCTCCCGCGTTCCGCGGCGGCCCGATCCGCGCGTTTTGTCGGGTATGGTAGCGGCGACCCGGGCGTCGCGCCGCGGACAAACCCACCTGCCCGACCCCTGCGCCAGGAGCCCGCCGCATGGCCCAGATCCTCGTCATCGCCGCGCACCCGCAGCTCGAACACTCGCGTGCCACGCGCAGCCTGATGGATGCGGCGGCCCGGCTGGACCCGGCGCGCGTCGAGGTGCGCGACCTGTACGCGCTGTACCCCGACTACTTCATCGACGTGGCCGCCGAGCAGGCGCTGCTGGCACAGGCGCGGCTGGTGGTGTGGCTGCATCCGGTGCACTGGTATTCGATGCCGCCGCTGCTGAAGCTGTGGCTGGACGAGGTGTTTGCCTTCGGCTGGGCCTACGGCCCGGGCGGGCGCGCGTTGGCGGGCAAGAGCCTGTGGCTGGCCGCGTCCACCGGCGGGCCGCAGGAGTCCTACCGCCCCGACGGCCACAACCGCTACTTCTTCGACGCCTTCCTGCACCCGCACGAGCAGACCGCCGCGCTGTGCGGCATGACCTGGCTGCCGCCGCTGGTGCTGCACGGCGCGCACCGCATCGGGCCCGAGGCGCTGGCCGCCCACGCGGCGCTGTTTGCCCAGCGCCTGGCGAGCTGGCCCGACTGGCCGGAAATCGCCGAGATGGAACCCACGCCGGTCTGCGACGTGCCCGCCGACGCCCGCCCGGCCGACTGAGCTTCACATGGAACACACCCCTCCCTGGCTGCTGAGCAGCCTGATCTACCTGGGCGCCGCGGTGCTGGCGGTGCCACTGGCGCGGCTGCTCGGCCTGGGCTCGATCATCGGCTACCTGGCCGCGGGCATCGCCATCGGCCCCTGGGGCCTGAAGCTCGTCACCGACCCGCAGGCCATGCTGCACTTTGCCGAGTTCGGTGTCGTGCTGATGCTGTTCCTGGTGGGGCTGGAGCTGGAGCCCAGGCGCCTGTGGGCGCTGCGCCGGCCGATCTTCGGCTGGGGCAGCGCGCAGCTGTTCGGCAGCGCCGCGCTGATCATGGGCGTTGCGCTGGCCTTCGGCGTGGACTGGCGGCTGGCGCTGGTGGCCGGCCTGGGCCTGGGCTTGAGCTCCACCGCCATCGGCCTGGGCGTGCTGAACGAGCGCAACCTGATGGGCACCACCGCCGGCCAGAGCGTGCTCAGCGTGGCGCTGCTGCAGGACATCGCCGCCATTCCGGTGCTGGCCATCGTGCCGCTGCTGGCGGTGGCCGGCGTGGCCGATGCGGGCGGCGGCTGGCTCGGCGCGGCCAAGGCGCTGGGGGTGATCCTCGCCATCGTCTTCGGCGGCCGGCTGCTGCTTCGCCCGGCCCTGCGCTGGATCGCGCGCAGCGACACGCCCGAGATCTTCACCGCCGCGTCGCTGCTGCTGGTGGTGGCCACGGCGGCGCTGATGCAGAGCGTGGGCCTGAGCATGGCGCTCGGCGCGTTTCTCGCCGGCGTGCTGCTGGCCGAAAGTGAATACCGGCGCGAGCTGGAGACCGACCTGGAGCCCTTCAAGGGCCTGCTGCTCGGCCTGTTCTTCATCGCGGTGGGCATGAGCATCGACTTTGCGGTGGTGCTGGCCAACCCGGCCCTGGTGGCCGGCGTGGTGGCCGGCTTCCTGCTGATCAAGGCCGCGGTGCTGGTGGCCATGGCGCGTGCGATGCCGGTGCCGCTGGCCGAGCGGCCGGTGTTCGTGATCCTGCTGGCGCAGGGCGGTGAGTTCGGCTTCGTCGTCTTCCAGACCGCGCTGGGCGCGCAGGTCATCAGCGCGCAGGCCTCGTCGCTGCTGGTGGCGGCGGTGGCGCTGTCGATGCTGCTGACGCCGCTGGTGCTGGTGGCCACCGACCGCTGGTTGGCGCCCCGCCTGGCCGCCCGCGCGCCGGGCGCCACGCTGGACGAGATTACCGACGAGCAGCACGCGCCGATCATCATCTGCGGCTTCGGCCGCTACGGCCAGGTGGTGGGCCGGCTGCTCAACGCCAACGGCCTGGGCGCCACGGTGCTGGACCACAGCGCCGAGCAGGTGGCCACCGTGCGCCGCTTCGGCTGGCCCGCGTTCTACGGCGACGCGACCCGGCTCGACCTGCTGCGCGTGGCCGGCGCCGACAAGGCGCGCGTGATCGTGGTGGCGGTGGACGACATGGCGCAGAGCCTGGACATCGTCGACCTGGCGCAGGCGCACTTCCGGCAGGCCACGCTGGTCGTGCGCGCGCGCAACGCCACGCACTGGAATCAGCTGCACGCCCGCGGCGTGCAGCACATCGAGCGCGAGACGCTGGACGCCGCGCTGATGAGCGGCCGCAGCGTGCTCGAGCTCATGGGCTGGGAGCGACACGCCGCGCGCACGCAGGCCTGGCGCTTCCGTCAGCACACGATCGAGCTGCTGCTGCAGATGGCGCCGCACCAGGGCGACGAGAAGCAGCTGGTGGCGGTGGCCCGGCAGGGCCGCGCGCAGCTGGAGGCGATGTGGTCGCGCGAGCGGCAAGAACGCCGGCAGCGGCAGGCCCGCCGCGGCGAGGGCTTCACGGCCGGCCCGGCCGATGCGGGCAGAGCCGACGACCCCGGCCGCCCGGATCAACCTACTTGAACGCGTCCCACAGCAGCTTCAGGCCGGTCAGCAGCATGCCCAGGTAGGCCAGCCGGTAGAACCAGGTGGCGTCCACCCGCCGTACCAGCCACACGCCGGCCCACACGCCCAGCGGCGCCAGCGGCACCAGCAGCAGCGAGGTGGCGAGGTTGCGCATGTCCATCAGGCCCAGCGCGGTGTAGGGCACCAGCTTCACGGCGTTGATGACGGTGAAGAACACCGCCATCGTGCCGCTGACGATGCGCGGCTCCATGCGCAGCGGCAGCAGGTAGGCAAACATCGGCGGCCCGCCGGCGTGCGCCACGAAGCTGGTGAAGCCGGCTGCGGTGGCGCAGCCCTGGCCCACCCAGTGCGGCGCGGGGGGTTTGTCGCGCCGCGGCGGGAAGAACAGGCGCTGCGCCAGGAAGGCCAGCGTCAGCACGCCCAGCAAGCCGGCCACCGCCTGCGTCGACAGCAGCCCGAACAGCGCCGTGCCCACGCCCACGCCCAGCACGCCGTAGGGCACCAGGCGGCGCAGCATCGCAGCGTCGCGGTCCTTCCACATCTGCTGCAGGCCGGTGAGGTCCATCACCATCAGCAGCGGCAGCATGATGGCCGCGGCCTGCGGCGCCGGCACGGTGAGCGCCAGCACCGGCGTGGCCAGCGACCCGAAGCCCGCCGCGAACCCGCTCTTGGACAGCCCGATCAGCAGCACCGCCGGCACGGCCACGGCGTAGAAGACCGGGTCGTGGATGACGGGCAGCGCGTCAAACAAGCCGGCAGGCCTCCTCGAAGGCCAGGCGCGGGCTGCGCGGAAACAGCTTGGCCGGGTCGCCGTGGCCCAACGTGCAGATGAAGTTGGTCTTCACGGTGCTGCCGGCCCAGAAGGCGGCGTCGACCTTGGCGGCGTCGAAGCCGCTCATCGGCCCGGTGCCCAGGCCCAGCGCGCGCGCGGCCATGATCAGGTAGGCGCCCTGCAGGCTGCTGTTGCGGAACGCCGTGGCCTCGGTGAGCGCGGCGTTGCCGGCAAACCAGGCGCGCGCGTCGGCGTGCGGAAAGAGCTGGGGCAGCGTCTCGGGGAAGGCCATGTCCATGCCGATGACCACCGTCACCGGCGCCGACATCACCTTGGGCGCGTTGGCCGGCGACACGCAGTCGGCCAGTTGCGCCTTGGCCTCGGCGCTGCGCACGAAGGCCAGACGCGCCGGGCTGCAGTTGGCCGAGGTCGGGCCCCACTTCATCAACTCGTACAGCTCTTTCAGCTGGCTGTCGGGCACGGGCTGGTCGAGGTAGCCGTTCTGCGTGCGGGCCTGGGTGAAGAGCTGGTCGGTGCTGATGTTCATGGGCGCTGGGGCTATGGGGTCGCGTGGAGGAAGCGACAATTCTCCGATGTTCCAGCCCTCGCAGACCGACGTGCGCCGATTCTTCTGCGCCACCTACATCCGCCAGCGCGCCGGCGCGCCGCTGGAGCCCATGCAGGCGCTGGCCGCGCGCTGGGTGGACGAACATCCCGAATACCACGCCGAACTGGCCGACGAGGCTGCCGCACTGGCCGCGGTGTACACGGTGGAGGAAGGCCGCACCAACCCCTTCCTCCACCTGAGCATGCACCTGTCGATCCACGAGCAGGTGGCGATCGACCAGCCCACCGGCATCCGCCAGGCGGCGCAACTCGCTGCACGAGGCCCACCACGAGGTGATGGACTGCCTGGGCGAGATGATCTGGGCCAGCCAGCGCAGCGGCCTGCCGCCCGACGGCCAGGCCTACCTGGAGGCGGTGCGCCGCCGCGCCACGTCCTGAAGGCGGCCTGAGTCCCGGGCCCCGGCGGCGCGCGTGCGCGCCGCCGTCACGCCCTCATGCGACGCAGCGCGTCGGGCCCGGCCCACAGCTCGGCCATGTGCGGGAAGCGGGTGGCTGCACCCTCTTCCCGGCTGACGATGCGATCCTGCGTACTCGCCCTGCCCAGATCCACACGCTGCGGCACGACATGCAGCTGGGACTTGCTCGAGAAGAACACCACCACCACCGGTGACACCAGGTTGCCCGGGTTCTGCTCCGCCACCACCGCCACCCGGCCCGAGGCCAGGCGCACCGCCGAGCCCGTGGGGTAGATGCCCAGGCTCTGCACGAACAGCGCAAACAGCGCGGGGTCGAAGTGGCCCTTCCACGAGGCCATCTGGGCAATCGACTCGGCCGGGTCCCAGCCCTGCTTGTAGGGCCGGTTGGAGGTGATGGCGTCGTACACGTCGCAGATCGCGCCCATGCGCGCCAGCGGGCTGATCTGCTCGCCTGCCAGCTTGCGCGGGTAGCCGGTGCCGTCCATGCGCTCGTGGTGGTGCAGCACCACGTCCAGCATCACCTCGGTGATGCCGTCGCCGCCCTTCAGCAGGTCGTGGCCCCGCTCCGGGTGGGTGCGGATGATGTCGAACTCTTCGTCGGTCAGGCGGCCGGGCTTGTTCAGCACGTCCAGCGGCATCACGGCCTTGCCGATGTCGTGCATCAGCCCGGCCACGCCCGCTTCACGGCAGGCGTCCTCGCCCAGGCCGGCCTGCCGGGCCAGCGCCACCATCAGCGCGCACACGGCCACCGAGTGCATGTAGCTGTAGTCGTCGCGTGTCTTCAGCCGCGCCAGGCTGACCAGGGCGCCGGGGTTGCGGAACACCGAGCTGGCGATCTCCTCCACCAGCGGCAGGCACTGCGTGGTCTCGATCGTGCGGCCCATGCGGGCCTCGTTGAACATCGCGGTCACGGCCTCGCGGGCGCGGCCGCAGATCACGGCGGCCTGCTTCAGTTCGGCAGCCAGCGGCCGCGTGCCGTCGCCCGGGGCGGGGCCAGCGGCCGGCGCTGGTGCGGGTGCGGGTGGAGGCGACGCCGCGGGCGCGGCTGCGGGGGCCAGCGGCTCGGCCACGTCCAGGCCGAGCGCGGTGTCGATCCAGCACTCGGCCACGTTGCAGGCGTGCAGGCGCTCCAGGTCCGAGACGCTGTCGATGACGAAGCGCGTCTTCCAGAACGGATGGTGGAGCCACGAGCCTTCCAGCCGCTGCAGGTGCATGCCCATGCGCAACTGGGCGACGGGAATCTTCTTGATCATGGGAGGGGGTGCGGGACTTGCATGCGGCTGGGGGTGTACCTGCGGGGATATCGGCGCCAGATGGTGAACTCTTGAGCTCGCTGGCCGGCGCTGGAGCACGGGTCCTGCGGGCCGAGCCGCCCACTGGACCTTGGGGCGCCCGGAATCGCCAGAGCCCACGCGCGCCCAGCCTGCGGCAGCAGCCAGAGCGCACCGTACACTGCGGCCGAATCGAGAACGCGCAGCCCGCCCAGGGCCGTGAAGCAGACAGGGACTTCGATGCGAGGGGGGAAAAAATCCGCATCTGCGGCGCACGACGCCGGCAAGGTGACGCTGGACATGGTGGCGCTGGCCGCCGGCGTGTCGCCCAGCACCGTGTCGCGCATCCTCAATGGCACGGCGGTCGTCAGCGACGACAAGCGCCAGGCCGTCGATCAAGCCATCGCCACGCTCGGTTTCGTGCCCAACCCGGTGGCGCGCGGTCTGGCCGGCGGCCGCACGCTGAGCGTGGGCGTGGTCACGCAGGCCATCGACAGCCCGTTCTACGGCGGCGCGTTGCGCGGCATCGAGGACGAACTCAGCGGCGCCGGCTACAGCCCGCTCTTCGTCAGCGGCCACTGGAACGCCACGCATGAGGCGCGCTGCATCGACGTGCTGCGCTCGCGCCGGGTCGACGGCATCATCGTGCTCACCGGGCGCCTGAGCGACGCCGCGCTGACCACGCTGGCGTCGAGCCTGCCGGTGGTGGTCACCGGCCGCAGCCTGAAGGCCCCGGGCCTGGCGTCGCTGAGCTTCGACAATTTCGAGGGCGGCCGCCTGGCCACGCACCACCTGCTGTCGCTGGGCCACGAGCGCATCGCCTTCATCACCGGCGACCAGCGCCACCCCGACGCCAAGGAGCGGCTGCGCGGCTACCGCGCCGCGCTGCAGGCCGCCGGCATCACGCCCGACCCGGCGCTGGTGGTGCCCGGCCAGTACACCGAGGACAGCGGCCGCCTCGCCGTGGAGCGGCTGCTGGACAGCCGCGCCGCCTTCACCGCCATCTTCGCGGCCAACGACCAGATGGCCTTCGGCGCCGCGCTGGGCCTGCACCGGCGCCGCCTGCGCGTGCCGCAGGACGTGTCGCTGGTGGGCTTCGACGACGTGGGCGGCGCGCTGTTCACGATCCCGCCGCTGAGCACCGTGCACCACCCGGTGGTGGAGCTGGGGCAGATCGCCGCCAAGGCCATGCTCCAGCTGCTGGCCGGCCAGACCCCCGAGCTGGCCTTGCCGGCGCCGCGCTTCATCGTGCGCGAATCGAGCCGCCAGCTGCGCTGACACGGCGCCGGCACGGCTGGCCGCCGGGCGGCGGCCCCGCACTGGTCAGCACTAACCCTCGATTGACATCGCGAGGGCGCTTCCCTAAAGTCTGAAAGCGCTTTCATGACGAAGCGCACGATGCGCCCATGCCCCCTCCCCGCCTCCCGATGACGTGCCGCCAGGCCACCCGGCCCCTGGCCGCCCTGGCCTGCCGGCCGCTGGTGCAGGCGACGTGACGCGATGGCCCTTCCCCTTGATGACTTGCCGATGAACTCTCCGCAACCGCTGTACCCGCGCCATCGTTTCCCGCCCGACTTCGTCTGGGGCGTGGCCACCAGCTCGTTCCAGATCGAAGGCGCTGCCCGGGCCGACGGCAAGGGCGAATCGATCTGGGACCACTTCTGCCGCCAGCCCGGGGCCATCGCCGACGGCTCCCACGGGGACGTGGCCTGCGACCACTACCACCGGCTGGAGTCCGACCTCGATCTCATCGCCGGCCTGGGCGTGGACGCCTACCGCTTCTCGATCAGCTGGCCCCGCGTGCAGCCCGACGGCCAGGGCGCCTTCAACGAGGCCGGCATGGCCTTCTACGAACGGCTGGTCGACGGGCTCGTCGCACGCGGCATCAAGCCGTACCTGACGCTGAACCACTGGGACCTGCCGCAAGCGCTGCAGGCGCGCGGCGGCTGGGCGGTGCGCGAGACCGTGCACCACTTCGTCGCGTACGCCCGCTTCGTGGCGCGGCGGCTGGGCACGCGCGTGGTGGCCATCACCACGCACAACGAGCCCTGGGTGGTGGCGGTGCTGGGGCACGAAACGGGCGTGTTTGCCCCGGGCATCCGCCACCGGGGCACCGCCATGCAGGTGGCGCACCACCTGCTGCTCAGCCATGGGCTGGCCCTGCAGGCGCTGCGCGCCGACGGCTGCCAGGCGCGGCTGGGCATCGTGCTGAACCTGTCGCCGATCGGCCCTGCGACCCCGAGCCCCGAGGACGTGGCCGCCGCACGGCTGGAGGACGGCCGCTCGGTGCGCTGGTACATGGACCCGCTGTTCAAGGGCGAGTACCCGGCCGACGTGTGGCAGCACCTGGGCGGCGACGTGCCGCACATCGAAGCCGGCGACCTGGCAGCCATCGCCACCCCGATGGACTTCCTCGGCATCACAGCGCCAGCGGCGCCTGGAGCGCGCAGACCAGCGGCAAGCCGCTCACCGACATGGGCTGGGAGATCGTGCCCGAGGGCCTGACCGAACTGCTGCTGCGCATCCACCGCGACTGGACCCTGCCGCCGCTGTACGTCAAGGAAAACGGCGCCGCGTTCCAGGACCACTGGGTCGACACGCCCGACGGCGGCCGCGTGCACGACACCCTGCGCATCGACTACATCGCCAGCCACATCGCCGCCGTGGGCGACGCGCTGGCGCAGGGCGTGCCCCTGGCGGGCTACATGGTGTGGAGCCTGATGGACAACTTCGAATGGGCCAGCGGCTACGCCAAGCGCTTCGGCCTCGTGCACGTGGACTACGCCACGCTGGCCCGCACGCCCAAGGACAGCTACCTCTGGTACCGCGACTTCCTGCTCGCGCAGGCCCGGGCCCGCGCGCTGGCACAGCCCGCCTGATCACGCCGCCCCACCATGCACGACCCCCAATGCCCTGGCTGGACCCTGGTCTGGCAAGACGAATTCGACGGCGACGCCGTCGACCGATCGAAGTGGGACTTCGACATCGGCAACGGCTTCTACGACTACAAGAACCACGCCTGGGTGCCCGGCTGGGGCAACGAGGAACTGCAGTACTACACCAGCGATCCGGAAAACGTGCAGGTGCGCGACGGCTGCCTGTTCATCCGCGCCGTGAAGGCACCGCTGCACGGCTGCGGCTACACCTCGGCGCGCCTGAAGAGCAAGGCTCGTGACGGCCGCGTGCTCTTCGGCAAGCAGTACGGCCGCGTCGAGTTCCGCGCCCGCGTGCCCTGGGGCAAGGGCCTGTGGCCGGCGCTGTGGATGCTGCCGGTGGACGACCACTACGGCGGCTGGGCCGCCAGCGGCGAGATCGACCTGATGGAGATCGCCGGCGAAAGGCCCGAAGAGGTGCTGAACAGCATCCACTTCGGCTCCACCTATCCACGCCGTTCGCTGATCACCACCACGCACGCCCTGCCGGGCGGCAGCCTGGTGTCGGACTGGCACCGGTATGCCGTGGAGTGGGAGCCGGGCGAGATCCGCTTCTTCGTCGACGAGGTGCAGACCTGCACCTACAGCCACTGGTGGAGCTGCAGCCGGCTCGAGCAGGGCCTGGGCGTGGAGGCCGCGGGCGAGACGGATCTGAATCCCTGGCCCGCGCCGTTCGACCAACCCTTCTACCTGGTGATGAACGTCGCCGTCGGCGGCAACTTTCCGGGCGTGCCGAACAAGGCCACGCGCTTCCCGGCCGAGCTGGTGGTGGACTACGTGCGCGTGTACGACAAGGTGGGTGGCTACGGCCCCGCGGCCCCGCGCGGCCCGGGCGTGATGCCCTGGGAGCCGGGGCACGAAGCCGAGCGGCGCCGCTGAAGCACACGCGCATCCCGAATCAGGAGACGACCTCGATGAGCACCACGACCCCTGCCGCCGACACCCGCCCCGCGGGCCACGGCGGCTCCCAACCCTGGCATCCGGCCTTTGCGCCCGGCGGCGCGGCGCAGGCCGGCCACGGGGCCGTCATCGCCGTGGCCGGCAGTGGCCGTGCAGACAGCACGGGCAGCACAGGCAGCACCGGCCCCTTCGTGCCCGGCACCACCACCACGGCGGTGCCGCCACCGCCGCTGGCCGCCGCCGAACGTGCGCGCCTGGACCAGACCTTCCGCGCCACGCTGGCGCAGGGCATCCACGGCCTGTGCTTCAGCCCCTACCTCGAAGGGCAGCAGCCCGGCTCGCAGATCGACGAGGCGCAGATCCGCGAGCGCCTGGCCGTCGTGCAGCCGCACACCCGCTGGGTGCGCAGCTTTTCCTGCACCGACGGTCACGAGCACACCCCCCGCGTGGCCAAGGCCCTGGGCCTGAAGACGCTGGTGGGCGCCTGGCTGGGCACCGACCGGGACATCAACGCCCGCGAGATCGCCGGCGCCATCGCCGTGGCGCGGGCCGGCCACGCCGACATCGTGGCCGTGGGCAACGAGGTGCTGCTGCGCGGCGACCTCGGCGAAGACGAGCTCATCGCCCACATCGAGCAGATCCGCCACGCGCTGCCGGGCGTGCCGGTGGGCTATGTCGACGCCTACTTCCTGTTCGAGAAGCACCCGCGTGTCACGGCCGCCTGCGACGTGGTCATGACCAACTGCTACCCCTTCTGGGAAGGCTGCCCGCGCGAGCAGGCCCTGCCCTACATGCAGACCATGCTGGCCCGCACCCGCGCGGCAGCGCCGGGCAAGCGGGTGCTGATCAGCGAGACCGGCTGGCCCGACCAGGGCAGCGCCTTCCATGGCGCCGTGCCCGGCACCGAGGCGGCCATGCAGTACTTCGTCGACACGGCGGCCTGGGCCGAACGCGAAGGCATCGAGTGGTTCCACTTCGCGGCCTTCGACGAAGCCTGGAAAGTCGGCGCCGAAGGCGACGTGGGCGCCTTCTGGGGCCTGTGGGACAAGGACGCCCGGCCGAAGTTCGCCTGACATGGACACGCTGCACGCGCCCGTCGCCTTGCCGCAGGGCAACGCCATCTGCTACTCGGGCTACCGCGAGGGCCAGAGCCCCGACACCCGCACCTATCCGTCGCTGGACCAGATCCGCGAAGACCTGCACCTGCTGGCGCGCCACTGGTCGCTGCTGCGCCTGTACGACTGCAGCGTGCATGCCGAGCGCGTGCTGCAGGTCATCGCCGAAGACCGGCTGCCGCTGCGCGTGATGCTGGGCGCCTACCTCGGCGCCGAGATGGACAACCCCGGCTGCCCCTGGGGCGGCATGCACGGCGAAGCGCGACTCGCGGCCAACCGGCGCGAGAACGCGGCCGAGCTCCAGCGCCTGGTGCGGCTGGCGCGACAGCACGAACACACCGTCTTCAGCGTGGCCGTGGGCAACGAGGCCACCGTGGACTGGACCGACCACCTCGTGCCGGTGGCGCAGATGATCGAGTACGTGCGCTGGGTGAAGGCGCGGCTGCCGCAGCCGGTGACCTTCTGCGAGAACCACGTGCCCTGGCAGCACCAGCTGCGCGACCTCGTGGCCGAGCTCGACTTCATCTCGATCCACAGCTACCCGGTGTGGGAATACAAGCCCATCCACGAGGCGCTGGACTGCACGAAGCACAACGTGGCCAGCGTCGCGCGCCTGTACCCGGGCAAGACCCTCGTGATCACTGAAGCCGGCTGGTGCACCCGCAGCAACGGCCGCGGCATGCACGCCGGGCATGCGGTGCCTGAACTGCAGGCCGTCTACTGCCGCGAGCTGATGGACTGGACCCGTGCCGAGGGCCTGCTGTGCTTCGTCTTCGAGGCCTTCGACGAACCCTGGAAGGGATCGCCCGACCCGCTGGAGCCCGAAAAGCACTGGGGCCTGTTCACCGTGGACCGGCGACCGAAGCTGGCGGTGCAGAGCCTGTACCCCGATCTGGAGCCCGCGCCCGCGGCCTGCCTCACGACCGAAAGCCCGCCATGACCGCCATCGCCCGCAAGGCCACCCACCAGGTCCCGTTCGGGCAGAAGGTCGCCTTCGGCCTGGGCATGCTCGCCAACCAGATGTTCCCGGCCGCCTTGGGCATCTTCATGGTGGTGCTGGTGCAGGACATGGGCTTTCCGGGCTGGATGTGGGGTGTGCTGTTCTTCCTGCCGCGCGTCTTCGACTCGATCACCGACCCGATCATGGGTTTCATCTCCGACAACACGCGCTCCACCTGGGGCCGGCGCAAGCAGTACGTGTTCATCGGCGCCATCGTGATGGGCATCTCCTTCGTGGCGATGTGGCAGATGCACCGCGAAGACGGGGTCAACTACAACTTCGTCTACTTCCTGCTGTGGTCCTTCGTGTTCTACACGGGCCTGACGCTCTTCAGCATCCCGTACGTGGCGATGGGCTACGAGATGAGCGACGACTTCCACGAGCGCACCAGCATCATGGCCGTGGCGCAGTGGATCGGCCAGTGGGCCTGGGTGATCGCACCGTGGTTCTGGGTCGTGATGTACGACCCCGCGTGGTTCGAGAACGCCGATGCAGCGACGCGGCACCTGTCGATCTGGGTCGGCGTGATCTGCATGCTGCTGGCCATGGTGCCGGCGCTGTTCATCCCCAGCCGCTCGAGCAAGGACGACACCCACCTGGTGCCGCTGACGCTGGGCAACCTGGGCGGCGGCATGAAGGAGATCGTGAAGGGCTTCAAGGAGGCCTTCGGCTCCGCGCCCTTCCGCAAGCTGTGCTTCTCGACCTTCCTGATCTTCAACGCCTTCAACACGGTGGCGGCGTTTTCGTTCTTCATCGTCGTCTACCACCTGTTTGGGGGCAATGCACCCGCAGCGGGCATCTGGCCCACGCTGTTCGGCAGCGTGGGTGCGCTGATCACCACCTTCGCCGTGATTCCGACCGTGGCCTGGATGTCGCGCCGGATCGGGAAGAAGAACGCCTTCATGCTGTCGCAGGGCATCTCGATCATCGGCTACGTGCTGCTGTGGTTCCTGATGGTGCCCGGCAAGCCCTGGATGTTCATGTTCGCGCTGCCGTTCTTCTCGTTCGGTATCGGTGGCCTGTTCACGCTGATGATGTCGATGACGGCCGACGTGTGCGACCTGGACGAGCTGGCCACCGGCAAGCGGCGCGAGGGCATCTTCGGCGCCATCTACTGGTGGATGGTGAAGTTCGGCTTTGCCATCGCGGGCCTGCTCAGCGGCGCCATCATGTCGGTGGTGGCCTTCACGCCGGGTGCGGCCGTGCAGCCCGAGGGCGCCGTGGACGGCTTGCGGCTCTTCTACTCGGGCGTGCCCATCCTCGGCACGCTGCTGGCGATGTGGATCATGCGCAACTACGACCTCGACGAGAAGCGCGCCACCGAGGTGCACGCCGAGCTCGAGCGGCGCAAGCAGGGCGCCGCCGGGTCGTCGTCGCAAACTTCGGGAGCCCGGCCCTGGCTGGCCGAGCACGGCCTGCTGCTGCCGGGCACCGAGCCCTCGCCGCTGGCCGGCAAGCACGGCGCCGAGATCCGCGCGCTGTACGCCGAGCAGCTGGGGCGCGGCCTGTACGGCCTGTGCTTCAGCGCCTACACACCAGGCCAGCGGGCCGGCGACCTGCTGTCCGAGGCGCAGGTGCGCCGGCGCATCGAGCTCATCGCACCGCACACGCGCTGGGTGCGGTCCTTCGCCTGCACCGAAGGCCACGAGCACATTCCCCGGCTGGCGCGCGAGCACGGCCTGAAGACGCTGGTGGGCGCCTGGATCAGCGCCGACCGGGCGCGCAATGAACGCGAGATCGAGGCCCTGATCGCGCTGGCGCGCGCCGGCCTGGTCGACGTGGCGGTGGTGGGCAACGAAGTGCTGCTGCGCGGCGAGCTGCCCGAGGCGGAGCTGCTCGACTGCATCGCACGTGTGCGCGCCGCACTGCCCGACGAGGTGCCGGTGGGCTGCGTCGACGCCTACTTCCAGTTCCTGGAGCGGCCCGCGCTCACGGCCGCCTGCGACGTGCTGCTGCCCAACTGCTACCCGTTCTGGGAAGGCGCCCCCATCGACACGGCAGCGCAGTACCTGCGCCGCATGCACGCTCTGGTGAAGGCCGCCGGCGGTGACAAGCCCGTGGTCATCACCGAGACCGGCTGGCCCGGGCAGGGCCAGGCCGTTGGCGGGGCCGTGCCCTCGGCCGACAACGCGATGCGCTACTTCGTCGACGTGCAGCAGTGGGGCCGGCGCGAGGGCGCCAAGCTGTTCTACTTTGCGTCGTTCGACGAGCCCTGGAAGCTGGAGGCCGAAGGCGAGGTCGGCACGCAATGGGGCCTGTGGGACAAGGACGAACGGCCCAAGTACACGCACACCGCGCCGGCGGCGGGCTGACGCACCATGAACACCGCCCCCCGCACGGCCGAGCGCGCCGCACTGCTGGCCTGCCTGCTGCTGCTGTCGGCCTGCGGCGGCGGCGGCGAGGCCGCGGCGCCCGCGTCACCGGCACCGCCGCCCCCAGTGGCGGCTGCTCCGGCGCCGGCACCGGCACCCGCCCCTGCCCCCACCCCGGCGGGGCCAGCCCCCGCCGGCTACCGGCTCGTCTGGGCCGACGAGTTCGACGCCCCCGGCCTGCCCGACGCCACGCGCTGGGGCTACGACACCGAGCGCAACCGCCTGGGCTGGTGGAACGGCGAACGCCAGTACTACGCGGCGGCACGCTTGCAGAACAGCGTGGTCGAAGGCGGCCGGCTGCGCATCACCGCGCGGCGCGAAGCGCTGTCGTCGCTGCCCGACTGGGGCGGCCAGGCCTACAGTTCGGCCCGGCTCATCACGCGCGGCAAGGCGGCGTGGACCTACGGCTTCTTCGAGATCCGCGCCAGGATGCCCTGCGGCACCGGCACCTGGCCGGCGATCTGGATGCTGGGCACTGGCGGCGTGTGGCCCGACGACGGCGAGATCGACATCCTGGAGCACGTGGGCCGCACGCCCGGCGAGATCCTGGGCACCGTCCACACCCCCATCACCGGCGGCAGCGGCAACGGCTCGCGCACCGCCCTGCCCACCGCCTGCACGGCCTTCCACGACTTCCAGCTGCACTGGACGGCCGACGAGATCGCCATCGGCGTCAACGGCAACGTGTACCACCGCTACCGCAACCCCCGCACCGGCCGCGCGGCCTGGCCCTTCGATGCACCGCAGTACCTGCTGCTGAACATCGCGGTGGGCGGCACGCTGGGTGGCGCGGTCGACGACAGCATCTTCCCGCGCACGATGGAGGTCGAGCACGTGAGGGTGTGGCAGCTGCCGCGGTAGTGCTGGTGCAGGACCGGCACGGGTGAGACCCGTCGACTCGCCGGAAAGACTTCGGTTCTCGACGCGTCAGGCGCGCAGAAAGCGGCCGAACCAGCCCTGCAACAGGCCGCTCGCAGGCGCAGGCGCCGCGGCACGCGGCACCGCAGCGGAAGGGAGCGCCAGTGGGGGTGCAGACAGCGACTCCGCGGGGGCCACGGTCTCACGCGGCCTGTCGAGCGGCCGCATCGGCGCACGCGCCTGACGCTCGACCTTCGCGGCACCCACCCAGGCCGCCTGCAGCCATTCGACGATGGGCTGCCATTGCGCCAGGTCCGCCGCCACCTTGGCCGGCGGCAGGTCGAACACCGTCAGGCCCAGCTCGGCGGCGCGCACGTAGACCTGCGCCTCGCGCAGGCTGCCCACGTAGGCGTGGCTGCGCCGCTCGGCCCAGGTGCGCAAGTCGTCCGCGGCGCGCGTGCGCGCGTCCAGCCGCATGCCCACCAGGCCCACCTTGCAGCGGCCCGCAGCCACGCGCGGCAGCGTGCGCAGCTCGGCCAGGCAGGCCTCGGCCGACTCGCGGTCGAAGGCCGATGCGCACAGCGGCACCAGCACCGCGTCGGCCGCCATCACCGCGCGTGCCAGCGCCATGCCGTGCAGCCCGCCCGGGGTGTCCAGCACCACGTGGGTCACGCCCGGCGGCGGCCGCAGCACGCTGGTCGGGTCGACCGCCCAGCCGGTGACCTCGGCACCGGCCGAGGCCGCCTGCGCGGCGCGCCGGCGCAGCCACGACAGCGACGACTGCTGCCGGTCCACGTCGCCCAGCATCACGCCCACGCCGCTGCGGGCGGCCTGGACGGCGATGTGGGTGGCCAGCGTGCTCTTGCCGCTGCCGCCCTTGCGGTTGATGACGGCGACGACGGGCATGGTCGACGGTATCGGGCGTGGTCGGGCCCCGATTACAGCACCTTCGCCCGCGGGCCGAGACGGCAGCGCTTGCATCGGCCGGGGCGCGGTGCCGTCGTGCCGGCGGCCACCTCAGCCGACAACAGCCGCCTGGTGGCGGCGGCCGCCTGCAGGGCGCGTCAGCGCGGCGCGCGCACGTAGGTGGCGATGGCGTGCGCCGGCAGGTCGGCCGCGTGCGGCGTGCCGTCGATGGCGATCGAAAACGCGAGGTCGTGTTCGCTGCGGTTCAGCACCACCACGGCCAGGCTGCCGTCGGGGTTGACGAAGGCCGTGCACTCCAGCGCCTCGCGTGTGGCCGCGCACAGCACACGCTCGGCACCCGGGCGCACGAAGCGCGCGAAATGGCCGATGGCGGCGTACGAGCTCTGCGGGTGCAGGCCGTCCTCGGCCGGCACGGCCAGGAAGGGCGCGCTGCAGAAGTTGCCCACGTGGTTGGGGCCGCCCTGCTCGTCGAGCAGCAGGTTCCAGTCGATCCAGCCCACGGTCCAGCGGTTCAGGTCGTTGATCATCGAGCGCGCATAACGCTCGGCCAGCTCCCAGCGGCCCCAGTGTGGGCCGCCTTCCTGGCAGCCTTCGGTGAACAGCAGCTGCTTGGTCGGCCAGGCGTCGTGCACCAGTTGCACGTGCTCGAAGTGGTCTTCCATGTACCAGTGGAAGCCGGTGCCCCACACGTACCGGGCCGCCTCGGCGTCGCCGTAGATGACGCTGGCGCGCTCGACCATCGCGTCGCGGTTGTGATCCCACACGACGATGCGCACCCGGGCCAGGCCGGCAGCGTGCAGCGCAGGGCCCAGGTGGTCGCGCACGAAGTCGCGTTCTTCCTCGGCGGTGTAGAGGCACGAATCCCAGCGCTGGTGCGCCTCGGGTTCGTTCTGCACCGACACGCCCCACACCGGCACGCCCTCGGCCTCGTAGGCGCGGATGAAGCGCACGTAACACTGCGCCCAGGCTTCGCGGCAGTCGGCTCGCAGGCGGCCGCCGTCGTTCATGCGGCCGCTGTCCTTCATCCAGGCCGGTGGGCTCCAGGGCGACACCAGCAGCTTCAGCCCGTTGCCGCTCTCGCCCGCGACGCGCCGCGCGGCCTGGATCATCGGCAGCAGCGCCTGGCGGTCGCGATCGATCGAAAAGCTTTCGAGCGCGAAGTCACCGCCGCGTTCGACATGCGCGTAGTTGCCGAGCGCAAAATCGCAGCTGTTCATGTGCACGCGGCACAGCGTGTAGCCGTGGCCCTGCTGGCCATCGAAGCAGGCACGCAGGAAAGCCTCGCGCTGCGACTCCGACAGCCTCAGCCAGGTGCTGGCGGCGGCCTCGGTGAAGGCGCCGCCGAACCCTTCCAGGCGCTGGAAGCGGCGCGTGCTGTCCACCCACAGCCGTGCCGGAGCCCGGGCGTGGGCCGTGGCATCTGCGTCGGGCGGCAGCGGTGCCTGCGGCGCGAGCCGCAGTTCGTGGCCATGGCGGCTGTCGCGCGCACTCAGCACCCAGTGCAGCGCGGCCGGCGTCGCGTTCATCGCGACCAGTGCAGCCCGTCGATGCGGATCGGCGGCAGCCCGGTCTGGTTCAGCGGCTTGCCGGTGAAGCTGAAGCGGTCGGCCACGATGAAGCGGAAGTTCACGTAGCGCAGGTCCAGCCTGGGGTTGGCCGCCAGGAAGGCCGACACCGGAATCGACACGCTGCACCAGTTGTTGGTGTTGCAGTAGCCGTAGTCGCCCGGGCCGATCTGCAGGAAGGCTTCCTGCACGTCACGGTCCTCGGTGTCGGTGCTGATGCCGATCTCGATCTTGCCTGGGTAGCTGTCGCTGCGCACCAGGAAGTTCAGGCGGCCGCCGGCAAAGCCCGACAGGTTGGCCGTGACGCCGGGGCCCGAATACTGGAACAGGCCCCAGCCGAAGTCGACCGGGTTGGGCGTGACCTCGAAGTGCACACCGCCATCGCTCGATGCGGCACCCTCCGCCGTCTCGCGGTAGCCGGTGAGCGCAAACGGGTCCCAGCGCAGGCCGGTGGCGCGCTCTTCGCCGGCCGTGACCGTGTCGGCAAACAGCGTGTAGCGGCTCGCGGCCACGGCGGCGTTCAGCGTCGGCGGCACCCACTTGACGGCATCGGCCGCGGTGTAGCTGCCGGCCTCGCAGGCCCAGGTCACGCCGCAGGTGCCCAGCGCCTGCACGGTGTAGCGCGCCTCGCGCCGCGCATTGAACAGGCCCCAGCCGTCGTCACCCTGCTTCCAGGGCTCGTCGAAGGCCTGGAACAGGAAGATCGCCTTCGGGCCCTGCACGTCGCGGCGGCCTTGCTGCGCCCAGACCTGCAGCGCGTCGAAGTAGATCTTCTGGTTCACCGGGTGCGCGCGGAACGCCAGGTTGGGGCCGCCGGCGGTGTCGACCGCGGCCCAGCCGGTTTCGCCGATCACCATCGGGATCGAGTCCAGGTTCAGGCTCACCAAGCCCTGGCGCGCACGCGCGAACTGCGACTTGGCCTCGGCAAGGGTGGCGTCCATCATCGCCTGGGCGCGCTGCGCCTCGGGCACCGCCTTCTGACGCCAGTCGTAGGCCGTGGGGTTGTAGAAGGTGTCGAGGAACGGGTAGACGTGCACCGCGGCGTAGTCCACCACCTCGGCGATTTCCCGGGGCACCGAGGCCCAGAACAGGAAGTTGTCGTTGGTCGTGACCGGCTGGCGGATCGCGCCGCGCACCTTTCTGATGTAGCGCGCCATGTCGGCCACCGGCACCTTGTGCGTGGACCACTCCACCATCGTCTCGTTGCCCACGCTCACCGCCACCACGATGGTCGGGAACGCATTCGCCAGCGCGATGCCGGCGTCGAGCTCGGCGATGTTGTCGGCCTCGGCCGCCGGACCGGTGATGGGGTTCGGGTAGGTGCCCAGCTGCACCACCAGGTCGAGGTTGTTGTCGCGGATCACCTCCAGCACCGTGCGGGCGAAGGCGCGGCTGCTGAAGAGCCGGATGCTGCCGATGCCGGTGGCCTGGATCAGGCGCAGGTCCTGCAGCACGTTGGCCGGCGTGATGACCTCACGGCCGAGCTCGGACTCGTTGCGCGCCGTGCGGTAGGGCGAGTAGTTGACGGCGGTGCGCGTGACCAGGCTCTCGGGCAGCGCGCGGCGGTCGCTCTGCGACACGGCGGTGGGCGTGTAGCCGCCGCTGTCGCCGCCGCAGGCCGACAAGGTGGCGACCAGGGCCACCGTCAGCGCGGTGGCCAGGGATCGATGGGGGGCGCGGGGAAAGGCGCGGGACAGCGCGCGGAGCCAGGTGGGCATCATGGGAGGACCTCGGACTCAGAACTGGTAATTCGCTTCGACCGACACCCAGTAGCCACGGTTGGCAATGCGGGAGTCGACGTTCGAGAAGGCATCGTGGGCCGGCATGCTCAGCGGTGCCTGGCCCTTGCGGGCGTAGCTGACCCCGTTGAGCGAGCCCGACAGCTTCAGGCCGCCACCCACGTCGTAGCTGGCGCCCACGGTGGCGAACAGGGCGGCGTTGCTCTGCCCGCGCTCGCTGGGGTTGTCGGTCTGCGCCTTGCCCAGGTAGGTCAGGCCGGTGTAGGCCACCACCTTCGGATTGACGTACTTGCGCAGGCCCAGCATCAGGTCGGTGGAGCGTGCCGAGTAGCCGGGGTTGGGCACGCCGTTGGCGTCCACGCCACCCCAGTCGACGTTGAAGGGGTTGTTCCACTGCGCCAGTGCGCCCGTGGTCAGCGGCACGGCATAGGAGCCGCTCCAGCGGTTGAAGCGCAAGCCGCCCGACACCTCGTAGGCGGTGCCGATCTGGTACTTGCCCAGCAACATGAAGACACCCTGGCTGCTGCCGTTGAGCTGCTGGTCGTCGCGCTCGGGGAACGGCGTCAGGCCCGTGAAGCCCGCCTTGGCAAAGGCCGCGGGCGCACCGTTCTTCGCCGATTGCACGATGGCCTCCACCACCAGCGGGCCGCCGCCCCACAGCGCCCAGAACTCGAACAGCTGCGGCTTGTTGCGCTTGAAGTTCGTGTCGCCCTGGTCGTAGGTGAACTCCAGCACCACGTTGCCGTCGGCGATGAAGAGTTCGCGCGAGGTGTAGCGCACGGCCTTGGTCAGGATGCCGTAGGCGGCGCCCGAGTCGCTGAACGCGGTCTGGCCGACGTCGGAGGCGTACGGGAAGTCGGGGCGGTTCCAGCCCCGCGACAGGAAATTGCCGATCTGCACGGTGCCGTAGTACTCGTGCTTGAGCGTGGCGCTGCGCTCGTAGACGACCCCGGGCAGGTCGACCTCGCCATCGCGCCAGCGCTGCGAGTAGGCGCCCGACAGCGTGAAGCCCTGCGGCAGGTCGAACTTGACGCCCAGCGTGGGCTGGATCTGCACGCTGTCGGTCGTCAGGCTGCCGTACTTCTTGCCGAACACCAGATCGTCGGCCCAGATGAAGTGGCGGGCCGCAGCAGGGTCGCGCTGGCAGCCCTCGCAGCCATTGCTGACGTGGCCGGCGCTGGCCTTGACGAAGCCGGTCAGGCTGAAGGGGCCGAGCTCGAAGGCCTGCGCCGCCGTGCCCGCGCCCAGGCCCAGCACGCACAACACGGCGGGCAGGGTGCTGCGGAGCGGGCGTCGCGGCCGTTGGGCCCGACGCGCCGTGCTTTCCGGTGAACGAAAGAGTTGATGCTGCATACGACGGACGACCTTGGCTGGATGGATGGCGTTGAAAGCGCTTTCACAGAATACGGTTGCCGGCGCCGCCGCGTCAAGGTGCACACGCTTCGTGTTTACCCTCCTGCGGGTGCATCAGCGAGCCACGGCAGCAATCCGGCACCGGCAGCACGGGGTGTCCGGGTAAACGAGAGAACACTATGAAAGCGCTTTCACAAACAATGGCCAGGCAGGTTGTTTCTGCGCAAGGGGGTCGAGCGTGATGAACCCAGTGAAGACCCGGGCATGGGCCGCCTGGACCGACAGCGCGGGCCGCGTGGCCTGCGCCGTGCTGACCGCGACCGCCGTGCTGGCCAGCGCGATGCCCGCCTCGGCGCAGCCCGTGAAGCTGGGCGAGGGCACCTACTTCCTGGCCCCCAAGGCCGGCGACAAGGCGGTGCCCGCCGCGCCCTTCCGCACCGAGGCCATGCTGCAGCGCGCCGCGCCCACCAACCAGTGGTACTCGACGCTGGCCTTCAGCCCCAAGCCCGAAGCGATCTTCGTGCAGCCGATCACCGTGAAGGCCACGCCCGCCGGCCTGGAGTTCGCCCTGCCGTCCAAGGAGGCCGTGGCCAGCGTGCGCCAGGACGTCGAGATCCGCTACCCGCACCGCGACCCGCTGCTGATCTCGCCGGTCGCCTTCGAGCCGGGCACGGCCAAGCTGGCCGGGGCCGACGACTGGTCGATCGACATCTCGATGGCACGCGGCGCCGACGACATGCTGACCACCGTGGCGCGCGGCCACCCGTATGCGTCGATCCGCGTCACGCGCGGCGACCTGCGCCTGCGCCTGCCCGCGGCCGGCCAGCGCCTGCACGCCGAGGCCGACCCGCGTGTGCTGGCGCTGAAGGTCGGTGCCAAGTCCTACGCGCTGTTCGGCCCCACCGGCGTGAAGTGGGAGCCGGTGTCGCCCACCGAGTGGATTGCACGGCTGCCCGCGAACGCGGGCTACCTGTCGGTGGGCGCCCTGCCCGACGACAAGGCCGAGACGCTGACGCTGTTCACGCGCCATGCCTATGCCTTCATCAAGCAGACGCGCGTGGAATGGCGCTACGACGAAGCCTCCAGCCAGGTCGAGACCACTTTCAAGGCCACCACCCAGGTGATGGAGGGCCCCGACCACGGGCCGCTGCTGGGCCTGTACCCGCACCAGTGGTTCCGCAACGCCTCGGTCGACGGCAAGCTGGGGCCGGCCTTCGACACCGTGCGCGGCCAGCTGAAGCTGCTGGCAGCGTCGCAGTTCAAGACCACCACCACCTACAACGGCTTCGTGCCCTACTGGCCTGCCATCACGGCGTCGCCGCGGGCGGACGAGTTGAAGGACGTGATGCAGAAGGACCTGTCCACCGCGGGCCGCGAACTGCTGCGCCAGGGCCGCAGCGCCTATTGGCAGGGCAAGGGCCTGCAGCGCACGCTGAAGCTGGCCGAGGTGTTCGAGCAGCAGGGTGACACCGCCAGCCGCGACCGCCTGCTGGAGATGCTGAAGAAGCGCGCCGAAGAATGGCTGGGCGGCAACAGCGACCGCGGCTACGTGGCCTACGACAAGTCCATGGGCCTGGTCTCGATCTACCCCGACGAGTTCTTCGCCGTCGCCGAGATCAACGACCACCACTTCTGGTACGGCTACTGGATCCGCACGGCCGCCGAGGTGGCGCTGCGCGACCCGGCCTGGATCGCCAAGGACCGCTGGGGCGGCATGATCGACCTGCTGATCGCCGACATCGCCACCACCGAGCGCGGCCGCGCCGACTTCCCCTTCCTGCGCAACTGGGACGCCTACGAATCCCACACCTGGGCCAACGGCATCGGCGTGGGCGAGTTCGGCAACAACAACGAGTCCTCGTCGGAGTCCATCAACGCCTGGACGGGCCTGATCCTGTGGGGCGAGGTCACGGGCAACAAGGCGCTGCGCGACCTGGGCATCTACCTGTACACCAGCGAGATCGAGGCCATCAACCACTACTGGTTCGACATTCACGGCCTGGTCTTCGCGCCCGAGTACAAGAACGCCGAGGTCAGCCTGGTCTTCGGCGGCATGTACCGCCACGACACCTGGTGGATCGACGATCCGCGCCAGATCAAGGGCATCAACCTGCTGCCGGTGACCACGGCCCACACCTACCTCGGGCGCGACCCCGCCTTCGTCAAGCGCAGCCTGGCCACGCTGCCGGCCGAGACCGCGCTGTGGAACCGCATCGCGAAGAAGCCCAACCCGCCGCCGCCCAAGGACATCTGGCAGGACGTGTTTGCGCAGTACCTGGCGCTGGCCGATCCGGCGCAGGCGCTGAAGACCTGGGAGCGCTGGGGCTCGGTGGAGCTGGGTGCCTCGCGCAGCTACACCCTGCACTTCATGCTCAACCTCGAAGCCATGGGCACGCCCGACTTCAGCGTCAGCGCCGACACGCCCTTGCACGCGGTGTTCAAGCGTGCCGACGGCACCCGCACCTACCTGGCCTTCAACGCCCGCAAGACGCCGCTGGAGGTCCGCTTCAGCGACGGCCAGCGCCTGAGCGTGGCGCCGGGAACACTCGGCCGACGCTCCGCACCCTGAAGGCCGGAACGGCCTACGGGAAACCGAGCAGGCCGCCGGTCTTGTCAACCCCGATCTGCCAAACCGATACTACTGAAAGCGCTTTCACACTGCATGCAAGCCGCAGGCGTCGTCAGGCCCACCGCCTCCGGAATCGCCCGCCCTCTCTGCCGACCTGCCCGCCTCAGGGCCGCCCACCTCACCAGGATCCCACGCCATGAAGCCAAGACTCCCGTCTCGAACGTCCTTGTGCCTGTCGCTGGCCAGCGCGGTGCTGCTGCTTGCTGCCTGCGGCGGCGGCAGCGGCGAAGCGCCGCCCACCGCACCGGGTGGAACGGCAGACACCACCGGCCCCGTGGTCACCATCACCGACAACGTGGCGAACGCCACGGCCACCGGTGACGTGATCTTCAGCTTCGGCTTCAACGAGGACGTGGGCACGAGCTTCACGATCGACGACGTCACGGTCACGGGCGGTACCAAGGGCGCCTTCACGCGCGACAGCGGCACCCGGGCCACGCTGGTGGTGGTGCCCACACCCAACTTCACCGGCACGATCGATGTCAGCGTGGCCGCCAACGCGGTGCAGGACGCCCGAGGCAACGGCAATGCCGTCACCGCGGCGCAGCAGGCCTACGCGACGGTCCTGCTGACCCAGATGGCGCTGCCCGTGAGCTTCAACGCGGTCGACGTGGGCTACGGCCTGGTGGGCTTCGGCGGCGCCGAGGCCTCCAGCATCGTCACCGACCCGACCGATGCCGCCAACAAGGTGGCCAGGGTCGTGCGCGCCACGGGCGCGGAAAGCTTTGCCGGCACCACCGTGACGGCGGTCCAGGGCACGGTGCAGACGGGCTTTTCGACCAAAATCCCGTTCAACACCAACGACACCCGCATGTCGGTGCGCGCGTGGTCGCCGGACGCCGGCATCCCGGTGCGACTGAAGGTCGAGGACAGCACCGACCCCAACAAGTCGGTCGAGACCGAAGCCACCGTCACCACGGCGGCGGGCTGGCAGACCCTCAGCTTCAACTTCGCCAACCAGGCCACCGGCACCGCGGCGCTGAACCTGTCCTTCAACTACAACAAGGCCACGATCTTCTTCGACTTCGGCCGGGCCAAGGCCGCCGCGGTCGAGAAGACCTATTACTTCGACGACCTCGCCTTCGTGACCGGCACCGGCGGCGGCGCCAGCTGCGGCACCACGGCGCCGACCTGCGCGCCCGGCACGACCATCCCCGCCGGTTCGACCGTGATCTACAGCGACGCGGCCAACGTCGCCGGCCTGGACGCCTTCCCGGTGTGGGGCCAGTCCCCGTCGGTGGTGGGCAGCGAGGTCACGATCGCGGGCAACAAGTCGCTCCGGTACGCCTTCGGCGCGCTGTACCAGGGCATCGACTGGTCAAGCAGCCCGCAGAACGTGTCGGGCAAGACCCGGCTGCACCTCGACTTCTTCTCGCCCGACGTCACGAGCGTGAAGGTCTCGATCATCAGCGCCGGCAAGGAGAACGCCGTCACCCGCAGCGTCACGCCGGGCAGCTGGAACGCCGTCGACATCGACCTGGCCGAGTACACCGTGCCGGACAAGACCGCGATCATCCAGATCAAGCTCGAGCCGAACGTGGCGGGCACGCTGTACGTGGACAACATCTACTTCCACGGCACGGCTGGCGGCGGCACCACCAGCTGCGGCACCACGGCACCGACCTGCGCGCCGGCGGCCGGCATTGCCGCGGGCTCGACGGTGATCTACAGCGACGCGGCGTCGGTCACCGGCATCGACACCTTCCCGGTCTGGGGCCAGAACCCGCCGGTGGTAGGCAGCGAGGTCACGATCGCGGGCAACAAGTCGCTGAAGTACACCTTCGGCGCGCTGTACCAGGGCATCGACTGGGCTGCCAGTCCGCAGAACGTGTCGAGCAAGGGCGTGCTGCGCCTGGACGTGTGGACCGCCGACGTGGCCAGCGTGAAGATCTCGCTGATCGGCGGGGGCTCCGAGAACGGCGTCACCAAGACGCTGACCGCCGGCGCCTGGACGCGCCTGGACATCGACCTGAGCCTGTACACCTCGCCCGACAAGACGCGCATCATCCAGATGAAGATCGAGCCCAACGTGGCCGGCACGATCCATGTCGACAACATCCACTTCGACGGCACGGCGACCACCGGCGGCGGCGGCGGCAGCACCACCTTCACGGGCGGCATTTTCGCCAGCGACTACTCGGGCAACCTGGGCGCCGGCACCGCCAAGTCCGACAAGAACGGCACGGTGGGCTTCTTCGTCGACCCGCGCCTGTTCGCGGTGAAGGTCTTCGAAGACGGCGCGGTCTGCGGCAGCGCCTGCAACGCGGGCGGGGTGCACAACTTCTACTACGGCATCGGCAAGCCGGCCACGCCGACCTATGCCGACGCCTACTTCGGCGCCTTCGTCAACGCGCCGGGCAACACCACGGCCGACGCGTCGGCCTACGCCAAGGTCAGGCTGAAGTTCTGGGGCGACGCCGAGTCGTGGGAGAAGACCAACTTCACGGCCCAGGTCGATGTGGTGCTGCAGGGCCCGGCCAATGCGGCCTGCACCAACCCGTCGGGTCGTCCCGAGATCACCAAGGCGGTGGCGGCGCAGAAGATCGGCGCCGGCTCCGACTACCAGATTCCGAAAACCGACTTCGTGCTCACGGCCAGCTGCGGCGGTGCCTTCACCGTCAACAGCGTGTGGTCGGCCGTCAGCGCGGTGGTGGTGCGGCTCACGGGCAACGGCAACCTAAACTACGTCAACCTGACGAACAGCACGCCGCCGTCGTACCCGACCTTCATCAACGTCGGCCCGATCTCGTTCGTGAACTGAGGTCGCGCGGCGCGGGCCCCGAGCGAGCGGCTCAGGGCCCGCCAGTCAGCTCGGCGGGCCAGGGTCGGGGGTCGGGCTCGACCCGGGTTCTTCCGGCTCTTCCGGCTCTGCGGCCTCGTCAGACCGGTCGCGTGCCGCATTCGCCGCCAGTTCCCGCTGCGGCACCTTCTTCGCGCCGCGCAGGGCTTTCCTGGCGGCGCGCTCCGCATCCAGCGCGTCGCCAGCAGCCACCCAGGCCAGGTGTTCCGCCGGCGTCTCCAGCGTCAGGCGGCCCAGTGCGCAGGAGCGGAAGTCGTTGAGCACCGCCTCGGCGGCCTTCTCCAGGTTCAGGCGGCCGCCGGCCTGCAGCAGCCCGCGCTGGCGGGCGATGGCCTCGAGCAGCCCGTCGGTGGGCATGGCCTGGATCGCCGCGGTGTCGGGCAGCCGGTAGCGGGCGGCCAGCGCCGCGGCATACGGCCCCTGCAGGCTGCCCAGCAGCGCCATCGCCACCTCCTGCGTGTCGTAGGCGTTGCGACCCACGGCGCCGCTGGCGGCCAGGTGGTAGCCGCTCTGCTCGACGGTGATGCGCGGCCACAGCATGCCGGGCGTGTCGTACAGCGTCACGTCGCTGGCCAGCGCGATCACCTGCTCGGTCTTGGTGATGCCGGCCTCGTCGCCGGTCTTCGTGGCCTTGCGCTGCACCAGCGTGTTGATCAGCGTGCTCTTGCCGACGTTGGGCACGCCGCAGATCAGCACGCGCAGCGGCTTGACCATGCCGCCGCGCAGCGGCGCCAAGGTCCGGCAGGCCGCCACCAGACGCGCCGCCGGTGCACGTTCGCTGGCGTCCAGGCCGATGGCCTGCGTGCCGGGCTGGGCGTTGTAGTGCTCCAGCCACAGCGCGGTGCGCACCGGGTCGGCCAGGTCCTGCTTGTTCAGCAGTTTCAGCGCCGGCTTGCCGGCGGTCAGCTGGGCCAGCAGCGGGTTGGCGCTGGCGCCGGGCAGCCGCGCGTCGAGCAGTTCGATCACCACGTCGATGCCCGACTTGATGCGCGCCACCAGCGCCTGCCGCGTGGTGTGCATGTGGCCGGGGAACCATTGGATGGTCATCGCTGGCGCTCCGCACGCAAGAAGGGTTGATGGGTCTGCACAGGCTCCCCGGCCGCCGCCGCGCTTCGGGCAACGAGGCGCCGCGGCTCGCGGTCGGGCCTGAACCCGGCCCAGAAACAACAAAGGGCCCGAAGGCCCGTTGCTGATGAATCGTTGGCGGAGTGGACGGGACTCGAACCCGCGACCCCCGGCGTGACAGGCCGGTATTCTAACCAACTGAACTACCACTCCATGTGGCTTCCGCCGTGGTTTCCCACTGCGCAAGTGCCACAACAACTTGGCGTCCCCTAGGGGATTCGAACCCCTGTAATCACCGTGAAAGGGTGGTGTCCTAGGCCTCTAGACGAAGGGGACTGATCCTTCGAAGTTACTTCGCAATTCTCTTGAACAGCACCTGCCTTGAAATGGTGGAGGTAAGCGGGATCGAACCGCTGACCTCTTGCATGCCATGCAAGCGCTCTCCCAGCTGAGCTATACCCCCGTTGAACCCATCGAGCAACTCGCGTTGCTCTCAAGTTTCGGCGCTGTTCAAGCGAGCCTATGACTATAACCCAAGTCTCAGACGTGCTGCAACCGGGTCAGCACAGTTTCGCGCTGAAACAGCGCCAGCACCGCGTCGATGGACGGCGTCTGCGAGCGCCCGCACACCAGCACGCGCACGGCGGGCGCCAGTTGGCCCATCTTGACCTGGTGCGCCGCGAGCGTGTCCTTCATCACCGTGGCGATGGCGGCCTTGTCCCAGGCCACCGTGGCCAGACGCTCGCGCAGCGTGCGCAGCGCGGGCGTCAGCGCCTCGGTGACGTGCTGGGCGCGCTCGTCGGCCGTGGGCTCCACGGGCACGAAGAGCATCGCGGTCCAGTCGGCCAGTTCCACCACCGTGCTGCAGCGGTCCTTGAACAGCGACGCGGCGCGGGCCAGCAGCGGCAGGTCGGCGGTGGCGATGCCGCGCGTGCCCAGCTGCTCTTGCACCAGGGCGGCCAGGCGTTCGTCCGCGGCCTGCTTGATGTAGTGCGCGTTGACCCAGGCCAGCTTGGCCGGGTCCCACTGCGCCGGGCTCCTGGCCAGGTGCGAGCCGTCGAACCACTGCACCATCTGCTCGCGGCTGAAGAGCTCGTCGTCGCCATGGCTCCAGCCCAGGCGGGCCAGGTAGTTCAGCATGGCCTCGGGCAGGTAGCCGGCATCGCGGTACGCCGTGACGCTGACTGCGCCGCGCCGCTTGCTGAGCTTCTGCCCGTCGTCGCCCAGGATGATCGGGCAGTGGCCGAACAGCGGCAGCGGTGCGCCCAGCGCCCGGAAGATGTTGATCTGCCAGGGCGTGTTGTTGATGTGCTCGTCGCCGCGGAAGACGTGCGTGATGGCCATGTCCCAGTCGTCCACCACCACCGCGAAGTTGTAGGTGGGCACCCCGTCGGGGCGCAGGATGATGAGGTCGTCGATCTCTTCGTTGCGGATGCTGATCGGGCCCTTGACCAGGTCGTTCCAGGTCACCACGCCATCGGGCGGGTTGGCAAACCGCACCACCGGTGACACGCCGGCCGGCGGCTCGGGCAGCCGCTTGCCGGGCGCGGGGCGCCAGCGGCCGTCGTAGTGGGTCTTTTCGCCGCGCGCGCGCTGGGCCTCGCGCATTGCATCCAGCTCCTCGGGGCTGGCGTAGCAGCGGTACGCGGTGCCGGCGGCAATCATCTGCTCCACCACCGCGTGGTAGCGGTCCAGGCGCTGCATCTGGTAGACCGGGCCTTCGTCGTGCTGCAGGCCCAGCCAGTCCATCGAGGCCAGGATCTGCTCGACCGAATCCTGCGTGGAGCGCGCCACGTCGGTGTCCTCGATGCGCAGCACGAACTCGCCGCCGAAGTGGCGCGCATAGGCCCATGAATACAGCGCGGTGCGTGCTGTGCCCAGGTGCAGGAAGCCGGTGGGCGACGGCGCGATGCGCGTGCGGACCTTCGATGCGCCGGTCATGCCAGCCCCTCCAGGCCGCGCGCCAGGTCGGCCTTGATGTCTTCCACGTCGTCCAGCCCCACGGCCACGCGGATCATGCCCTGCACGATGCCCGCGGCCTGGCGCTGCACCTCGCTCAGCCGGCCGTGCGAGGTGCTGGCCGGGTGCGTGATGGTGGTCTTGGTGTCGCCCAGGTTGGCGGTGATGCTGCAGATGCGCGTGGCGTCGATGACGGCAAACGCCCCTTCGCGGCCGCCCTTCACCGTGAAGGACACCACCGCCCCGCCCTTGCCGCTTTGCTGCGCCATCGCCAGCGCATGCTGCGGGTGCGACTTCAGCCCCGGGTAGAACACACGCTCGATGGCCGGCTGGGCCTCCAGCCACTGCGCCAGCTGCAGCGCGCGGTCGCTCTGCGCCTGCATGCGGATGCCCAGCGTCTCCAGGCCCTTCAGCACCACCCAGGCGTTGAAGGGCGACAGGCTCATGCCGGCGCTGCGCATCACCGGCACCAGCTTGCTGTCGATCAGCTCGGCCGGCCCGCACACCGCACCGGCGATCACGCGGCCCTGGCCGTCGAGGTACTTGGTGCCGCTGTGGATGATCAGGTCGGCGCCCATCGTCACCGGCCGCTGCAGCGCGGGGCTGCAGAAGCAGTTGTCCACCGCCAGCAGCGCGCCACCGGCGTGCGCCACCTCGGCCAGCGCGCGCACGTCGCAGACCTCGGTCAGCGGGTTGGTGGGTGATTCTGCAAACAGCAGCTTCGTCGTCGGCCGCATCGCGGCGCGCCAGGCGGCCACGTCGGTCTGCGACACGAACGTGGTCTCCACGCCGAACTTCGCAAAGTCCTGGAACAGCTTGATCGTGGAGCCGAAGACGCTCTGCGAGCACACCACGTGGTCGCCGGCCTTCAAGAGGCCCATGATGATGATGGTGATGGCCGCCATGCCGCTGGCCGTGCCGATGCAGCCCGTGGTGCCTTCCAGCGCGGCCAGCCGCCGCTCCATCATCGTCACGGTGGGGTTGCTGAAGCGGCTGTAGACGAAGGCCTCTTCCTCGTTGGCAAAGCGCCGCGCCGCGGTGGCCGCGTCGGGGTGCACGAAGCTGCTGGTGAGGTACAGCGCCTCGGCGTTTTCGCCGTACTGCGAAGGCGGCAGGCCCTCGCGCACGGCCAGGGTGTCGAGTCGGGTGCCCTCGGGCAGGTCGACCTTGGGAATCATGTTCTGTCCTCGGTGCCTTGAAGGGCCAGCCGCGAGCGGTTGCCCGTTTCCTCTTCATCGAACTGCAGCTTGCGCTGCGCCTGCAGCGCAGCGAAGTCCTCGGCGGTGACGTCGCCGGTGATGTAGACGCCGTCGAAGCAGCTCGCCTCGAAGCCCTTGATCTGCGGGTTCAGCGCCGCCACCACGCGCTTCATCGCGTCCACGTCCTGGTAGATGAGTTGATCGGCGCCGATGTAGGCGCGGATCTCCTCGATGCTGCGGCCGTGCGCGATGAGCTCTTCCTTGGTGGGCATGTCGATGCCGTACACGTTGGGGTGGCGCACCGGCGGCGCCGCACTCGCCATGTAGACCTTGCGCGCCCCGGCCTCGCGCGCCATCTGCACGATCTCCTTGCTGGTGGTGCCCGTTGCGGCCCTTGAATTCCATGCCGATGGCGTTGAGCTTCTGGCGCACGCTCTTCTTGCGCACGCCCTGCCCCGGCATGATGAAGGTGCGGCCCACGTAGCGGTTCTTCACGAAGCCCTCGCGGTAGGGCTTGCCCAGGCGGTGCGCCAGCTGCATGGCGCTGGGCCGGCTGCTCTCGGGGATCGGGATCACGACGTCGATGTCCGACGGCGGCATCGTGCTGATGACGCGCTGCGCCAGCGTTTCGCCCAGGTTCAGGCGCGCGTGGTAGACCGACACGCCGTCCATCACCGAGTCGGGCCGCGCCAGGTACACGTACTCGAACATGCAGGGGTTGAGCGACGGCGCCTCGGCGCACTGGCGCGTGTGCAGCCGGCCCTGCAGGTCGATGAAGATGGCCTCGCCGGGCGCCACGTCGCGCACCAGGCGGTGGCCGGTGCCTTCCAGCGCCACCGACTCGCTGGCCACCATGAACTCGTGGCCGCTGTTGTTGGTGGACTCGCCGTAGCACAGCGGCCGGATGCCGAAGGGGTCGCGAAAGGCCAGCAGCCCGTGGCCGGCAATCAGCGCGATCACTGCGTAGCTGCCCTTGATGCGCTTGTGCACCGCGCCCACGGCCCGGAAGACGTGCTCCGGCGTCAGCGGCAGCGCGCCGCCGCTGGACGACATCGCCACCAGCTCCAGCTCGTGCGCCAGCACGTTGATCAGCACCTCGGTGTCGCTCTCGGTGTTAATGTGGCGGCGGTCGATGTCGAACAGCTCCTCCTTCAGCGCCTGCGCGTTGGTGAGGTTGCCGTTGTGCACCAGCACGATGCCGTAGGGCGCGTTGACGTAGAAGGGCTGCGCCTCTTCTTCGCTGTAGGCGTTGCCGGCGGTCGGGTAGCGCACCTGCCCCAGGCCCACCTGGCCGGGCAGGCCGCGCATGTTGCGGGTGCGGAACACGTCGCGCACCATGCCGCGGGCCTTGTGCATGTAGCAGCGCGTGCCCTGCATGGTGACGATGCCGGCAGCGTCCTGGCCGCGGTGCTGCAGCAGCAGCAGCGCGTCATAGATCAGCTGGTTCACCGGCGTGGTGGAGAGGGCGCCTACGATGCCGCACATGGGGGGACTCGATTCCTGGTGAGTGCCGGGATGCTTTCAGGGGCGCACGAGGCGCGCCACCGGCTCCGGCAGCAAGGGCTTCAGACTGGCCAACGCCACGCCCAACCAGCGCGCGCCATGCGACGTGCGCCAGGCTGTGGATTGTGAGGCCGGCGTGAGTGCCACCACCGTCGCCACGGCGAGCAGCAGAACGCCGCCGCGCAGCAGGCCGAAGAGCGCGCCCAGCAGCCGGTCGGGCAGCGACAGCGGCGTGGCGTGGATCAGCAGCCGCACCAGCCGCGACAGCAGCGTCCACACGATGAGCGCCGCCACGAACGACAGCGCAAAGGCCGCGCCGAGGTTCAGTGCCGAGCCCGTGGCACCCACCGGCAGGTGCGGCGCCAGTTGCGGCGCACCCCACTGCGCGACGAACCAGGCCACCACCCAGCCGGCGAGCGACAGGCACTCGAAGACGAAGCCGCGCACCAGCCCCACCACCACCGAGGCGGCCAGGACGGCGAGCAGCGTCCAGTCCAGCCAGGACAGGTCGGGCAGGGTCACAGCGCCAGGATGTTGGCCTGCATGCCGGCCCCCTTGACCTTGCCGGCCACGGCTTCGGCCTCCTGCCGGGTGCTGAACGGCCCCAGGCGCACGCGGGTGCGCTTGCCGGTGGCGGTGTCGACGTCCTGGGTGTAGCTCTTGTAGCCGAGCTTCTCGACCTTCTGGCGGGCGGCCTTCAGGCGTTCTGCGTCGTTGTACGCGCCGACCTGGACGACGAAGCGGCCGGCGGCGGCAGGCGCGTTGTCGGCCGGCGCGGGCGACGGCAACGCTGCCGGCGGCTTGGCTTCGGCCACCGGCTTGGGGGCCGGCTTGACGGCCTCCAAGCGCGCCGAGGCCGGCAGGGCTGCCGGTACCGGCGCCGGTGTGGCCACGGCCTGGACCGCCTTCGGTGGCGCGGCTGCAGGCGCGCTGGCCAGCGTGGCCGGTGGCGTGGATGCGGCCGGGGCCGGCCTGACGGCCGCCACCGTCACGGGGCTCACCGCCGACGCCGTGGCCGCCGCCGCCGAAGCCGCACCAGCGGACACGACCTCGCTGCCGGCATCGGCCGGCAGCACCGGCCGTGGCCTGGCTGCCGGTGCACTGGCGACGCGCACGCCGCCGCTGTCGGCGACCAGGATCGGCGTGTCCACGGGCAGCGGCCGCGGCTGGGTCTCGAAGAGGATCGGGAAGCCGATGATGCCGGCCGCCAGCAGCACCAGCGCCCCGATCAGGCGGCGGCGCGCTTGCACGCGGGCGGCCTGCACCGGGCCTTCGTCGGTCGGCTTGGACGCCTTGCCGCGGCGCGGCTTGCCAGCGGGCTCGGCCGGGTCCTTGGCGCGGAAAAAGGGCAGACGCATGCGCGGGCGCTTACAGGCAGTGGCCGAAGGCCGGATGGGCAGAAGGGAGGCGGTTCAAGACACCGGGCCCGGCGGGATTCAGGCGGCGCCCGCCGGATCGGCAGGTGCCACGTGCGGCGCCGAAAACCGCGGCAGGCCCTCCTTCAGGATGCCTCCCACGGTGTAGAACGAGCCGAAGACGACAATTCTATCGGCGGGGTCGGCACCCGCCATCGCCGCCCGCAGTGCGGCCACCGGTCCTTCGTGCAGATGGACCTCGGGCAGGCCACCCGCGCGCACGGGGCTGGCGGCGCGCACTTTTTCGGCCAGCTCGGTGGCCTTGGCGGCACGCTCTGGCGGCAGGTCGCAGCAGTGCCAGACGTCCACCAGCGGCGCGATCTTGCTCAGCAGCGACGGGATGTCCTTGTCGCGCATCGCACCGAAGACGGCGTGCGTGCGCGGGAAGAAGCCCATCGCGTCGAGGTTCAGCGCCAGCGCCGCCACCGATTGGGCGTTGTGCGCCACGTCCAGCACCAGCGCCGGCTGCCCCGGCACGATCTGGAAGCGGCCGGGCAGCTCCACCATCGCCAGGCCCGTGCGCACGGCCTGCGCGTTGAGCGGCAGGCGATCCTTCAGCGCGATCAGTGCAGCAATCGCGCCCGAGGCGTTGATGATCTGGTTGGCGCCTCGCAGCGCCGGGTACGACATGCCATGGTAGCGGCGGCCGCGGCCGCTCCAGCCCCATTGCTGGCGGTCGCCGGCGTGGTTGAAGTCGCGGCCCACGAGCCACAGGTCGGCGCCGATGGACTCGCCGTGTTTCAGCACGCTGTCCGGCGGCACCGGGTCGCTGATGATGGCCGGCTTGCCGGGCCGCATGACCTGCGCCTTCTCCAACCCGATGCTTTCGCGGTCCGGGCCCAGCCACTCCATGTGGTCGAGGTCGATGCTGGTGATGACCACGCAGTCGGCGTCGAAGGCGTTGACCGAGTCGTAGCGGCCACCCAGGCCGACTTCCAGCACGATCAGGTCCAGCTCGGCCATCGACAGCAGCCGCACGATGGCCAGCGTGCTGAACTCGAACTGCGTCAGCGTGATGTCGCCGCGCACCGCCTCCACCGCCGCGAAGTGCAGCGCCAGCGCTTCCTCGGCCACCGGCTGCCCGCCGATGCGGCAGCGTTCGGTGAAGTGCACCAGCTCGGGCTTCTGGTAGACGCCCACGCGGTAGCCGGCGTGGCGCGCGATGCTGTCGATCATCGCGCAGGTGCTGCCCTTGCCGTTGGTGCCGGCCACCGTGATCACCGGCACCGTGAACTGGATGCCCAGGCGACGCGCGACCTCGGCCGTGCGCTCCAGCGACAGGTCCATGGTCTTGGGGTGCATCGCGGCGCAATGCGCGAGCCAGTCGGCCAACGTTTTGGTTTCAGACATGTGGGGACGTGCAGTGTGTCGCCTGGGCGATTCCCGTCGCGAGGGCGCCGAGCCTGGGTCGAGAAGCGCAGCCGTACACCCGTACGGCGAGCATCGCAGGCCCGGGATCGGCGGCCGCAGCAGGGAAGCGTCAGGCGACCGCGTCGGCGCTCTGGCGCTGAAGCATGGCCAGCATGCGGGCGATGTGGGCGCGCAACTGGCGGCGGTCGCAGATCATGTCGATGGCGCCGGTGCCGATCAGGAACTCACTGCGCTGAAAGCCTTCGGGCAGCTTCTCGCGCACGGTGTTCTCGATCACGCGCGGGCCGGCAAAGCCGATCAGCGCCTTCGGCTCGGCAATGACCACGTCGCCCACGAAGGCGAAGCTGGCCGAGACGCCGCCCATCGTGGGGTCGGTCAGCACGCTGATGTAGGGCAGCTTGGCCTTGGACAGGCGCGTCAGCGACGCGTTGGTCTTGGCCATCTGCAGCAGGCTCAGCAGGCCTTCCTGCATGCGCGCGCCGCCGGTGGCGGTGAAGCTGACGAAGGGCACCTTCTGCTCGATGGCGGCCTCGACGCCGCGCACGAAGCGCTCGCCCACCACGCTGCCCATGCTGCCGCCCATGAAGTCGAACTCGAAGCAGGCCGCCACCACCGGCACGCTCATCACCGCGCCGCCCACCACCACCAGCGCGTCGGTCTCGCCGGTGGCCTCGAGTGCGGCCTTCAGGCGCGCCGGGTACTTCTTGCTGTCCTTGAACTTCAGCGCGTCGACGGGCATCACTTCCTGCCCGATCTCCCAGCGGCCTTCGGGGTCGAGAAAGGCATCCAGCCGGGCCCGCGCGCCGATGCGGTGGTGGTGATCGCACTTCGGGCAGACGTTGAGGTTCTGCTCCAGGTCGGTCTTGTAGAGCACCGTCTCGCAGGACGGGCACTTGATCCACAGGCCCTCGGGCACGGCACGGCGTTCGGCCGGGTCCGTGGGCTGGATCTTCGGCGGCAGCAGTTTTTCGAGCCAGCTCATGCGGTCACCTCGGGGTCAGTGCGCGGGTTCAGGCGTCCAGCGCGGTGCGGATCTCGGCCATGAAGGCCCGGGCCGCGGGTGCGACATTGTGCCGGGTCTCGGATTCCAGGATCTGGATCAGGCGCGAGCCGATCACCACCGCGTCCGACACCTGCGCCACCGCCCGCGCCGTCACCGCGTCGCGGATGCCGAAGCCCACGCCCACCGGCACGCTGACGTGGGCGCGGATCTTCGGCACCATCTCGGCCACCGCGGCGGTGTCCAGATGGCCGGCGCCGGTGACGCCCTTCAGCGACACGTAGTAGACATAGCCGCTGGCGATGCGACCGACCTGCTGCATGCGCGCCGCGGTGCTGGTGGGGGCAAGCAGGAAGATCAGGTCCAGGCCCACCGCCTTCAGCTGCGCGGCGAAGGCCTCGCATTCTTCGGGCGGGTAGTCCACCACCAGCAGGCCATCCACGCCGGCTTCGGCCGCGTCGCGGATGAAGCTGCCGGCACCATGGCGCTGGTCGTAGCGCTCCACCGGGTTGGCGTAGCCCATCAGCACCACCGGCGTGCTGCTGTTCTTCACGCGGAACGCGCGCACCATGTCCAGCACCTGCACGGCGCCGATGCCGCGCGCCAGCGCGCGTTCGCTGGCCTTCTGAATGACCGGGCCGTCGGCCATGGGATCGGAGAACGGCACGCCGAGCTCGATGATGTCGGCGCCGCCCTCGGCCAGTGCCTGCATGATCTCGGGCGTGGCATCGGCGTACGGGTCGCCGGCGGTCACGTAGGGAATCAGCGCCTGGCGGCCCTGCGCCTTCAGTGCCGCCATGACGGCGGGGATGCGGCTCATTGCACACCGCCCTTCACGCTCTGCCCGCGGCACGAAGGCCGGCAGTAGAAGTCGGCGCCGGTCAGGTCGGCCACGGTGCCGATGTCCTTGTCGCCACGGCCGGACAGGTTCACCAGCAGGTGCTGGTCGGGCTTCATCGTGGCGGCCAGCTTCATCGCGTAGGCCACCGCGTGGCTGCTTTCCAGCGCCGGGATGATGCCCTCGGTGCGGCACAGGCGGTGGAAGGCGGACAGCGCCTCGCCGTCCTCGATGGCCACGTACTCGGCGCGGCCGATGTCCTTCAGGTACGCGTGCTCGGGGCCCACGCCGGGGTAGTCCAGCCCGGCGCTGACCGAGTGCGTCTCGGTGATCTGGCCGTTGGCGTCCTGCAGCAGATAGGTGCGGTTGCCGTGCAGCACGCCCGGCGTGCCGGCCGACAGCGACGCCGCGTGCTTGCCGGTCGTCAGGCCCTCCCCGGCTGCTTCCACCCCGATCAGGCGCGTGCCCTCGTGCGGGATGTAGGGATAGAACATGCCCATCGCGTTGCTGCCACCGCCCACGCAGGCGATCACGGCGTCGGGCTGGCGGCCGATCTGCGCCGGCATCTGCACCAGGCACTCGTCGCCGATCACGCGCTGGAAGTCGCGCACCATCATCGGGTAGGGGTGCGGGCCGGCCACGGTGCCGATGATGTAGAAGGTGTCTTCCACGTTCGTCACCCAGTCGCGCAGCGCCTCGTTCAGCGCGTCCTTCAGCGTCCTGCTGCCGGACTCCACCGGCACCACCTTGGCGCCCAGCAGGTGCATGCGGTAGACGTTGGGGCTCTGGCGCTTGACGTCCTCGCTGCCCATGTACACCACACACTCCATGCCGTAGCGCGCGCAGATCGTGGCGGTGGCCACGCCGTGCTGGCCGGCGCCGGTCTCGGCAATCACCCGCGGCTTGCCCATGCGGCGGGCCAGCAACGCCTGCCCGATGGTGTTGTTGATCTTGTGCGCGCCGGTGTGGTTCAAGTCCTCGCGCTTGAGGTGGATCTGTGCGCCGCCGAGCTCGCGGCTCAGGCGCGCGGCGTGGTAGATCGGGCTCGGCCGGCCGACGAAGTGCTTCAGCTCGTGGTTGAACTCGGCGACGAACTCGGGGTCGTTGCGGTACCTGGCGTAGGCGTCTTCCAGCTCATGCAGCGCATGGATGAGCGTTTCGGCGACGAAGGTGCCGCCGTAGGGCCCGAAGTGCCCGCGGGCATCGGGTTGCTGGTAATTGAACATGGGTTGCTCTCAGATTGATTCGGCGGCGAGCCGGTCATCGGCCTCGCGCACCGCCACACAGAACCGGCGCATCAGCTCGGCGCTCTTCACGCCTTTGCTCAGCTCCACGCCGGAGCTCACGTCAACGGCCCAGGGCCGGACGCGGAGAACCCCATCGGTCACGTTGGCAGGACTCAACCCACCAGACAAAACGACCGGAAGGGGCACGCTTGGTGGAATCTGTGACCAATCGAAGACCTTCCCACCACCGCCATAGCCGTCGACGTGTGCGTCGAGCAGCAGGGCCGTGGCACCCAGGGCGGCAGCGCCGCCCGAACTGTTCAAACCGCCTTGATAGCGGGCCGCGAAGTCTAACAAATCGACCCGTTCCGGACCCGCCCCCATGCGCACCGCGCGCAGGAAGGGCCGGCCGGCAGCGCGGCAGGCCTCGGGCGTCTCGTCGCCATGAAACTGCAGCATCGCGTGCGGCACCGCGGCGGTGGCCTGCTGCACCGCGGCCGCGCTGGCGTTGACGAACAGCAGCACCGGCGTCACGAAGGGCGGCAGCCGCGCGATCAGTGCCGCCGCACGGGCCACGCTCACATGCCGCGGGCTCTTGTCGTACAGCACGAAGCCCAGCGCGTCGGCACCCGCATCGACGGCGTCGTCCACGTCGACCTCGCGCGTGAGGCCGCAGATCTTGATGCGGGTGCGGCGGTTCATGCGCTCAGCCAGTCGTGCGCGGCCACGTGATCGGGAATGCCATGCTCCGCATCGTAGTGCGGGCCCAGGAAGTACAGCCCGTCGGGGGGAAAGGTGGGAGCTGCTGCATCGCGGTCGCGCGCGGCCAGCACCTCGGCCATCCAGGCCGGACTCTGGCGGCCGCTGCCCACGGCGAGCAGGCAGCCCATCAGGTTGCGCACCATGTGGTGCAGGAAGGCGTTGGCCTCGAACTCGAAGTGCCAGTACGCGCCGCGGCGCGTGATGTCGATGCGGCGCAGCGTCTTCACCGGCGTGTGCGACTGGCACTGCGAGGAGCGGAACGACGTGAAGTCGTGTTCGCCCAGCAGGTGCGCCGCCGCAGCCCGCATGGCGTCGCCGTCCAGCGGGCGGAAGACCCAGCCCACCAGGCCTTGCTCCAGCGCCGGCCGCACCGGCGATTCCAGCACCACGAAGCGGTAGCGCCGGCCGCGTGCGCTGTTGCGCGCATGGAAGTGCGGCGCCACGGTGCGACACCACTGCACGGCCACGTCGGGCGGCAGGTAGCGGTTGGTGCCACGCACCCAGGAAAACAGGTCGCGGTCGATCTCGGTGTCCAGGTGCACGACCTGGTTCAGCGCATGCACGCCGGCGTCGGTGCGCCCGGCGCACACCGTGCGCAGCGGCTGCACGGCGAAGGCGGCCAGCGCCTGCTCCAGCGCGTCCTGCACCGTGCGCCCGCCGGGCTGCGACTGCCAACCCAGGTAGCCCTGGCCGCGGTAGCTGATGCCCAGCGCGAGCCTCATGAAGTCTTCACCGGGCTCGTCGGCCGATCAGGCCATCGCGGCGGACCCGGCTTGGCCGGGCCGCTGCGGGTGGCCGCTTTCAAGGGGAAGCGGCGCAGCCGCTCCCGGGGTGGTCCCACTAGCTGAGCTTCTCCAGCATGCCCTGCGCCTTGGACTGCAGCGCGCCTTCGGACTTGGCCACCACCTCTTCGAGCAGGTCGCGGGCGCCTTCGAGGTCGCCGATCTGGCGGAACTCCTCGGCCAGTTCCAGCTTGCGGGCCAGCGGGCTTTCGCCCAGGCCCGGGTCCGCGGCTGCGGGCTGGGACGCGGTGTTCAGGTCGAAGCCGCCGAAGTCCAGGATGCTGGTCTCGCCAGTGGGCGCCTTCGGCGGGGCCGGCGACAGCGACTCCAGGTCGAAATCCAGCCCTTCGTCCATGGCCGCGACAGGCTCGGGCACCACGGTCGCTGCCGGCACGGGCTCCGGCTCGACGGTCGCCGGGCGGTTGAAGGACACGGTCTTGGGCTCTTCGCCCGGCACCTCGAACGTGAGTGCGTCGTCGGCCCGGTAGTCGACGGTGGTGCCGAAGGGCTGCGTCGATTCGCTCGGGTTCGGCGGGGCATCGCCCAGCGGCAGGTCGAGGTCGAGGTCGATGCCGTCGAGCGTGGCGTCGGCCGCGGGCTGGAACTGCGCCGGCTGGGCCGGTGCGGTGTAGGGCATGGTCGAGGCGCCGAGCGGATCAACCACCTGGCCACCGGCACCGCGCACCTCTTCGGGCTGGCCGCCGGGCTGGTAGAGCTCGTTGTCGGGGTCGATGCTGCGGCCCAATTCCTGGGCCTTGACCCAGTCTTCACCCTGGCCCTGCGTCAGAGTGAACATCTGGCTGGCCAGCAGCTCGAAACCCTTGGCGTCGCGGCGCTTGGCGTAGACCTCCAGCAGCTTGGAGCGGATGGCCATGCGCTCGGGCGTCGAGCGCATCGCTTCCTTCAGGATCTCTTCGGCCTGCAGGTCACGGCCGTAGGCGAGGTAGACATCGGCCTCGGCCACCGGATCGACGTCGCCGATGGCGTCCAACTGCGACAGCGAATAGCTCATCGACGAGGAGTTGCCCGTCGTGCTGGCGGCTGCCTCGCGCGTGTCGATGCGCTGGCCGCCGCTGGCGCCGAAGAAGGAGTCGGGCTGCAGGCGGCTCTCGAGGAACGAGGTCTCGCCGGCCGGCTTGCGCAGGCGCCCGCGCAGCCGGTACAGCCCCAGGCCGCCGAGCAGCGCCACCAGCACACCCGCGGCGGGCAGCAGCAGCGAGTTGTCGCTGAGCGAATCGAGGAAACCAGGGCCTTCGGCCACCGGTGCGGCCGCGACGACAGGCGCCGGCGGGCGAACGACGGCTGGCGCCGGCGCCGAAGCCTGCACGACCACGGCGCTGGCCGCCGAGGCCGCTGCCATCACCGGCGGCGCGGAAGCCGCCACCGGCGGCGTGGGCACGCTGGCCACCACCGACGGCGTCAGCGCCGGCGTCGAAGGCTGCGCTGCGGCAGGGGCAGCAGGGGTTGCAGGCGCAGCGGCCACGGGCGGCGTCGCGGCGGCCGGCGTGGCGGGTGCCCGTGCCGGCACCGTGGCGCCCTGCAGCTTCTTCAGGTCGTCGACGTTGCGCGCCAGCTCGGCCAGGCGCGTGCTGCTGTCCTTGCTTTCGGCTTCGCGCGAGACCTTGGCCTCGGGGGCGGCGGTCTTGACGCCGCCCTGCGACAGCGTCAGGCGGTCGGGCGTGGCCGCACCGGCCTGCTTGCGGTCCTCGACCTGGGTCTGCACCTGGCCCGTGGCCTGGCGCGCGGGGGCGTCGGTGGGGGTGGTGGTGACCCCGCCGGCCAGGCGCTGGCGGTAGGCGCCGAAGTCGGCGCTCTGGGCCTGGATGATCTCGCGCGCGGCTTGCTGCGTGAGCTTGCCGGCGTCTTCGGCCGAGGGGACCGAGAGCACGGTGCCGGCCTTCAGCCGGTTCATGTTGTCGCCGGCAAAGGCCTGCGGGTTGGCGCGGAACAGCGACACCAGCATCTGGTCGAGCGAGACACCCGGCCGCGCGGTGCGGCCGGCGATCTTGGACAGCGTGTCACCGCTGCGCACGCGGACCTCGTCGGCCCCGGCACCCGCACCATCACCCGCACCGGCGGTGGTGGTGGGCGCCGGGGACGCAGCCGCCGCCGCAGGCGCGGTGGTGGCCGGCGCGCCGACGCGCGGGGCCGGCTCGGCTGCGGGGCGCGATGCCCGCGCGGCCGGGGCCGTGGCCACCGGCGGCGCCTCGGGCGCGGGCGAGATCACCGGTGCCGTGACCGGCGCCGCGGGCTGTGCCGCGCGCACGGACGGCGGATCGAACAGCATCGTGTATTCACGCACCAGACGGCCGCTGGACCACGTGGCTTCCACGATCACGTCGACGAAGGGTTCCAGCACCGCGCGGTCGCTCGTCACGCGCAGCACCGTGCGGCCGCCAGGGCGGCTCACCAGCTGCACCTGGGTCGACGGCAGCACCGCGTTGTATTCGACACCGGCCGAGCGGTAGGCCTCGGGCGGCGCGATGCGCAGTTTCACCGACGACGCCTCCTCGGGCGTGATGCTCGTCACCTCGATCTCGGCCCGCAACGTTTCGCCCAACGCGGACTGCACGCTGAGGCGCCCCAGACCGAGAGCCCAGGCTTGGCTGCCCCACAGACAGGCCACGGCCAGGGCGACCCCGCGGAGCGCAAATTGCGCCGTGTTTGACGAGCGTTGAATCAAGGCATTTCCCCCAGGCGATCGGACGAGGCTTTGCATTCAGCCGCCGGTCTTCTCTTCAAGACGCCCTTTGGCCGGGCCGAAAAGGCAGGCTACAAAAGGCAGAAATCGCAACACTATCAAGCATATAGGAGCGCAAGCTCACCTAGAAGCTGATGAATGGGGGTGAAATGCATTGTTTCTGTGCGCTGCCCCGGCTGTTGCCCCGGGGCAACGCGGCCTCAAGCCTGCAGCAGGATGCGCAGCATGCGGCGCAGCGGCTCGGCCGCGCCCCACAGCAGCTGGTCGCCGATGGTGAAGGCGCCCAGGTACTGATCGCCCAGCGCCAGCTTGCGCACGCGGCCGACCGCGATGTTCATCGTGCCGGTCACGGCCACCGGGGTCAGGCCCTGCACGGTGTCCATGCGGTTGTTGGGCACGTAGCGGACCCACTCGTTGTCGGCCTGGATCAGGGCTTCGAGGTCGGCCAGCGGCACGTTCTGCTTCAGCTTGAAGGTCAGTGCCTGGCTGTGGCAGCGCATCGCGCCCACGCGCACGCAGAGGCTGTCGATCGGCACGGCGGCGGGGGCGGCCGGGCCGAAGCCGGCGCCGCGGCCGAGGATCTTGTTCGTCTCGGCGCCGCCCTTCCACTCTTCCAGGCTGGTGCCGTCGCCGCGGTCGCTGTCGATCCAGGGGATCAGGCTGCCGCCCAGCGGCACCATGAAGTTTTTCGTTTCTTCAGCCGACAGCCCGCGCTGCGTGGCGGCGATCTGGCGGTCGATCTCCAGGATGGCGCTGGCCGGGTCGTCCAGCAGCGGGCGCACCGCGGCGTTGAGCGTGCCGTACTGCGTGAGCAGCTCGCGCATGTGCTGCGCGCCGCCGCCGCTGGCGGCCTGGTAGGTGGTGGCCGTCATCCACTCCACCAGGTCCGCCTTGAAGAGCGCGCCCAGGCCCATCAGCATGCAGCTGACGGTGCAGTTGCCGCCCACGTAGTCCTTCACGCCCTTGGCCAGCGCGCCCTGGATGACGGGCATGTTGACGGGGTCGAGGATGATGACCGCGTCGTCGTTCATGCGCAGCGTCTTGGCCGCATCGATCCAGTAGCCCTTCCAGCCCTGCTGGCGCAGCTGCGGGTAGACGGCCTTGGTGTAGTCGCCGCCCTGGCAGGTGATGATCACATCACAGGCCTTCAGCGCCGCGATGTCGTTCGCGTCCTTCAGCGTGGTTTCGTTCTTGCCGAAAGCGGCAATGGCCGCGGGCAGCGCGCCGCCGGCGTTGCTGGTGCTGAAGAACACCGGCTCGATGAGCGCGAAGTCGCCTTCGGCACGCATGCGGTCCATCAGCACCGAGCCGACCATGCCGCGCCAGCCGACCAGCCCCACGCGGGGGTTTGAAGAGAGAGCCATTTTGTTTGTCGCCTTTCCGTGGTTCCGGACCCCTGGGTGCCCCGGCTCGTGTCGCCGGGGTCCTGGAGGTGGGGGCGAGACGATCCGAGACGCTAGGTCTTGGTGGTAATCGTCTTGCCGGTGATGGCCGCAACCACGGCATCACCCATCTCGCGCGTGCCGACCTTGGTGGTACCCGCGCTCCAGATGTCCGGCGTGCGCAGGCCCGCGGACAGCACGGCCTTCACGCCCGACTCGATGCGGTCGGCCGCGGCTGGCTGTTGGAGGGAGTAGCGAAGCATCATGGCAGCGGACAAGATTGTAGCCAGCGGGTTGGCCACGCCCTTTCCGGCGATGTCGGGCGCGCTGCCGTGGCTGGGCTCGTACAGGCCCTTGTTGTTCTTGTCGAGCGACGCGCTGGGCAGCATGCCAATGCTGCCGGTGAGCATCGCAGCCTCGTCGGACAGGATGTCGCCGAACATGTTGCCGGTGACCACCACGTCGAAGGCCTTGGGCGCCTTCACCAGCTGCATCGCCGCGTTGTCCACGTACATGTGCTGCAGCTCCACGTCGGGATACTGCGCGTGCACTTCCGTCACCACGTCCTTCCAGAACTGGAAGGTCTCCAGCACGTTGGCCTTGTCGACGCTGGTCACCTTCTTGCTGCGCTTGCGGGCCGCTTGAAACGCCACGTGCGCGATGCGCTCGATCTCGGGCCGGCTGTAGCGCATGGTGTCGAAGGCTTCCTCGGCGCCGGGGAAGTGGCCGTCGGTGGCCGTGCGGCGGCCGCGCGGCTGGCCGAAGTAGATGTCGCCGGTGAGCTCGCGAATGATCAGGATGTCCAGGCCCGCCACCAGCTCGGGCTTCAGCGACGAGGCGTGCGTGAGCTGCTCGTAGCACAGCGCCGGGCGCAGGTTGGCGAACAGCCCCAGGTGCTTGCGCAGCCCCAGGATCGCCTGCTCGGGGCGGTATTGCCGCTCGAGCTTGTCGAACTTCCAGTCGCCCACGGCGCCGAACAGGATCGCGTCGGCGTCCTTGGCCAGTTGCAGCGTGGCGTCGGGCAGCGGATGGCCGTGGGCCTCGTAGGCGGCGCCGCCGACGAGCGCGGTCTCGCTTTCGAACGTCAGGTCCAGCACGTTCAGCACGCGCACGGCCTGCTCGACGATCTCGGTGCCGATGCCGTCACCGGGCAGGATGGCGATCTTCATGGGGTGGGGGTCCTTATCGGTTCAGCCGAGATGGGTTTGGGCAAGCCACGGCATGCGCGCCAGGCGTTCGGCCTCGAAGGCCTTGATCTTGTCGGCGTGGCGCAGCGTGAGGCCGATGTCGTCGAAGCCGTTGGTCAGGCAGTACTTGCGGAAGGCCTGCACCTCGAACGGCAGTTCGGTGCCGTCGGCCTTCACCACCACCTGGCGATGCAGGTCCACCGTCAGGCGGTAGCCCGGGAAGGCGAACACCTCGTCGAAGAGCTTTGCCACCTGCGACTCGGACAGCACGATCGGCAGCAAGCCGTTCTTGAAGCAGTTGTTGAAAAAGATGTCGGCAAAGCTCGGCGCGATGATGGCGCGAAAGCCGTACTGGTCCAGCGCCCAGGGCGCGTGCTCGCGGCTGGAGCCGCAGCCGAAGTTGCTGCGAGCCAGCAGCACGCTGGCGCCTGCATAACGCGGCTGATTCAGCACGAAATCGGGGTTGGGCTTGCGCGTGGCCGGGTCCTGCCCGGGCTCGCCCGGGTCCAGGTAGCGCCAGGCGTCGAACAGGTTCGGGCCGAAGCCGCTTCGCGCGATCGACTTCAGGAACTGCTTCGGGATGATCGCGTCGGTGTCGACGTTGTCGCGGTCCATCGGGGCCACGAGGCCGGTGTGCACGGTGAAGGCTTGCATGCTTGTGTCTCCTGTCAGCCGATGCGGCGCACGTCGACGAAGTGGCCGTTCAGCGCCGCAGCGGCCGCCATGGCCGGGCTGACCAGGTGCGTGCGTCCGCCTGCGCCCTGCCGGCCTTCGAAGTTGCGGTTGCTGGTGCTGGCGCAACGCTCGCCAGGCTCCAGGCGGTCGGCGTTCATCGCCAGGCACATGCTGCAGCCGGGCTCGCGCCACTCGAAGCCGGCGGCAGTGAAGATGGTGTGCAGGCCTTCGGCCTCGGCCTGCGCCTTCACCTGACCGGATCCCGGCACCACCATCGCCACCTTCACGTTGCCGGCCACACGCTGGCCGGCGCGCTTGACCACCGCGGCGGCCTCGCGCAGGTCTTCGATGCGGCTGTTGGTGCAGCTGCCGATGAAGACCTTGTCGATGCGGATGTCGGTGATGGCCTTGTTGGGCTCCAGGCCCATGTAGGCCAGCGCGCGCTCGATGGCGCCGCGCTTGATGGTGTCCTTTTCCTTGTCGGGGTCGGGCACACGCCCGTCCACCGGCAGCACCATCTCGGGGCTGGTGCCCCAGGTCACCTGCGGCTGGATCTGCGTGGCGTCCAGTTCCACCACGGCGTCGAAGTGCGCGCCGGGGTCGGACTGCAGCGTGCGCCAGTGCGCCACGGCCTGGTCCCAGGCCACGCCGGTGGGCGAAAACAGCCGGCCCTTGCAGTAGGCGATGGTCTTCTCGTCCACCGCCACCAGGCCGGCGCGGGCGCCGGCCTCGATGGCCATGTTGCACACCGTCATGCGGCCTTCCATGCTGAGGCTGCGGATCGCGCTGCCACCGAACTCGATGGTGTAGCCGGTGCCGCCGGCGGTGCCGATCTTGCCGATGATGGCCAGCACCACGTCCTTGGCCGTGACGCCCGTGCCCAGCGCGCCTTCCACCTTGACGAGCAGGTTCTTGGCCTTTTTGGCCAGCAGCGTCTGCGTGGCCATCACGTGCTCGACCTCGCTGGTGCCGATGCCGTGCGCCAGCGCGCCGAAGGCGCCGTGGGTGGAGGTGTGCGAGTCACCGCAGACAACCGTCATGCCCGGCAGCGTGGCGCCGTTCTCCGGCCCGATGACGTGCACGATGCCCTGCCGCTTGTGCAGGAACGGAAAGTACGCCGCCGCGCCGCTGGCCGCGATGTTGGTGTCCAGCGTGGTGATCTGCAGCTTGCTGATGGGGTCGGCAATGCCGTCGTAGCCATCGGCCCAGCCGGTGGTGGGCGTGTTGTGGTCGGCGGTGGCCACGATGCTGCTGACGCGCCAGACCTTGCGCCCGGCCAGGCGCAGGCCTTCAAACGCTTGAGGACTCGTGACCTCGTGCACCAGGTGGCGGTCGATGTAGAGCACGGCGGTGCCGTCTTCCTCGGTGTGGATGACGTGTTCGTCCCACAGCTTGTCGTACAGGGTTCTTGCGGTCATGGCTTGTCGCCTCCTGGGGTCGGATTGTCCGGGATCGGGTGGGCCGTGGCGTGGAGGGGCTGCGGGCACAGCGCGTCGACGAAGCGCTGCACCACCGTGGGCAGCACCTCCTGCGTGCGCACCGCGATCAGGTAGTCGCGCTCGGCCCAGGGCTCGGCCAGTGCCAGCACCTGCACACGGAAGACCTGCGCAAAGCGCTGCGCCACGGCGGCCGGCATCACGGCCACGCCCAGCCCGGCCTCCACCAGCTGCGCGATGGCGTCGAAGCCGCGCACCTGCAGCCGGGCCTTCATCGGCTTGCCGTGGCCTTCGGCCTCGGCGCGCATCAGCTCGTGCACCGCGGCGCCCTGGTGCAGGCCGACGATGTCGTGCTCCAGCAGCTGCTGGAAGCGCACCGAGCCCTCAGCGCCCAGCACATGGCCCGCCGGCACCATGGCCGCCAGCGCACCGTGGCGATAGACACGCGTGCTGAGCCGGTTGTCCAGCAGCGGCGGCACGCAGATGCCCACGTCGGCGCGGCCTTCGGCCACGGCGGCCTGGACCTCGGCACTGGTCAGGTCTTCCAGGCTGATGCGGATCTGCGGATGGGCCTGCGAAAACGCCGCCAGGTCGGGCGGCAGGCATTCGCTGATGGCGCCGGCGTTGGCCACGATGCGCAGGTGGCCCTTGATGCCGCGCGAGAACTCCACCACCTCGCTTTCCAGCGCATGCAGGCTGGCGTGCAGGCTGCGCACGTGGCGCACCAGCGCACGGCCGGCTTCGGTGGGCTCCACGCCGCGGGCTCGGCGCTCGAAGAGCGGCACGCCGAAACGCGCTTCCAGGTCGCTCAGCCGCTTGCTGGCCGCGGCCAGCGCCAGGTGCTCGCGCTCGGCGCCGCGCGTGATGCTGCGGGTGTCGGCGATGGCGAGCACGAGGTTGAGGGTGGTGAGGTCGAGGCGCATGGGGTCGGGCAGCACGGCGGCGGGTCCGGTCGACCCGGCCACCGCCCGCCCGGTGAAGGGCGTTGCCTTCGCAGACGGGTCCGGCCCTCACACCGGTGAACGTGGAGCCTGGCCCGCTGGCGCAGGACCGATGAGCCCGGCGCCCGAAGACAACGCGGGGCGAAGACTAGCCTTCGCCGGAGGCCGCTGGTTGCTCGAATTGTGAATCAAGACTTCGCGGATGGCGAAGTCTTGACGATCCGCCCTGGCGTCGCCTCACCCCTCAAGCGGCAGCGGCGCGTGCTTCCAGATCCGCCTTCAGCGTGGGTGCCAGCTTCAGCTGGCGCGCCAGTTCGTCCAGGTAGGCGCGCTCCATCGTGGTGGTCTGGTCGACCACCAGCAGGCTGGCCAGATACATCTCGGCCGCCATCTCGGGCGTGGTGGCGGCGGCGGCCACCTCGGCCGGCTCCACCGGACGGCGCAGTTCCGCGTCGACCCACTGGTGCGTGGCGGGGTCGGCGTCCAGGCGGTGCAGTTCGGCCTGCACCAGGTCGCGCTCGCGGTCGTCCATGTGGCCGTCGGCCTTGGACGCGGCGATCAGCGCCTTGAGCATGGCGCGGCTGTGCTGCTCCTGCTCGGGCGCGGGCAGCGCCGTGAAGGTGGGCAGCACCTCCCGCAGCACACCCGATGAACCGGGCGCGGTGGGCACGCCCGCGGCGGCGGCAGGCTGGGCGCCCTGCCGGGCCTGATGCGCCTGATAAGCCTTCCAGGCCATCGCGCCGATGGCGGCCACGCCGCCGTACTTGGCCAGCGAGCCGCCCATGCTGCGGCCGCGGCGGCTGCCGAGCAGCAGGCCCAGCGCACCGCCCACGGCAGCGCCGGTGGCGTACTTGCTCACGTGGCTTTCGCCGGACGGCGAGCGCGCGCCGGTGCGGGCGGCGTCGACGGCACCGAGCCCGGACTTGAGCACCTGGTCGAGCAAGGATTGGAGGCTCATGGCGTGACTCCTGACGGTTTGAACGATGGAAGCACTCTAGCCCGCGCCCCGTGTCCATGCGCCGGCTCCGGGATACCCGCGCCGAGACCGTCAAGGCGCACCGAAGCGCAGCTGCACGCCCGTGAACACGCCCAGGTCGTAGCGGCGGCTGCCGGCGGGCGGGCGGCTGTTGTAGCTGTGGTTGAGGCGCACCGACAGGTTCAGCGTGCGTGTCAGCGGCACCGACATCCCGGCCATCAGGCGCGTGATCACCGCGCGGTCGCCCGACACGCCCGGGTACACCTCCAGCCGCTGCCGGAGCCGCGTGCCGCCGGACAGCGTGTGCGAGGCCTCGGTGCCCAGGTAGACGCTGCCGCGCGAAAACCGCGTGCTGGTGACGCCGGCAATCGTCTGCGGCTGCTCGTAGCGGTCCATGGAATAGGCCGCACCCCAGAAGACGTTGAACGCGGTCTCCGGCGTATCGATGAACTTGTAGCCGAAGCCCCCGGCCGGCGCGCGGCGCAGCACGAGGTTGACGAGCGGGTCGGCCTCCAGACCGAGCTTGACGTGAGCAAACACCCGCGCGGTCAGGTTGCGGTCGTGCTGGCCGAACACCGCCCAGCGGCTCACCGTGGTGCTGTTGACGCTGCCGACGCGGCTGCGCGTGTACATCGCGTTGCCGCCGAAGGTGTCCTTGTGCAGCAGCGTGGCGCGCACCGCGTTGCCGTTCAACGCCAGCGACACCTGGTTGGCGTTGCCGGCGCTCAGCGAGACGGCGGCGCCGCCCTCGCCGCGCCACTGCGAATCAGGGATGACCTGGGCGGGCGCGGCGCTGCATGCCAGCGCGGCGGCCAGGGGAACGTACCGCCAGCAGAAGCAGCGGCCTTTGAGGTGGCAGGACAGCGTCGTTCGCAGGCGCATGGGCAGGTGGTCACTGGGTCAGGGGGTCGGGGCAGATCGCGTACCTGCCCGGTCCGACAGCTCGGACGCGCTGGAGGCCGAGTACACCCGCACCGTGGCCGCGCTGCAGCAGATGGCCCGGGGGCCCCGTGGCTGAGCGCGGCGCACGGCTGCTGGTGGCCGACGACAACAAGGTCAACCGCCTGCTGCTCGGCCGCACGCTCGAACTGCAGGGCCACCAGGTCAGCAGCGCCGACAACGGCCGCCGGGCGCTGGAGATGCTGCGCAGCGAGCGCTTCGAGCTGCTGCTGCTGGACCTGGAGATGCCCGAGCTCGATGGCTTCGCCGTGCTGGAGCAGCTGGCCGCCGACGCCGACCTGCGGGACCTGCCGGTCATCGTCACCAGCTCGCTGGAGGGCGTGGCGCAGGTGGCACGCTGCATCGAGCTGGGTGCCGACGACTACCTGCACAAGCCGGTCAACCCGGTGCTGCTGAAGGCGCGCGTGGGCTCCAGCCTGGAGAAGAAGCGCTTGGCCGCCGTGCGCGCCGCACTGGACATGATCGAGATGGTGCAGCTCTTCAACGCCGAGCGGGCCAGTGAAGGCAAGCCACCGATCGCCATCGGCATCGGCATCGGCAGCGGCGAGGTGATCGCCGGCTACACCGGCACGCAGCAGCGCGCCACCTACACCTGCGTGGGCGACACCGTGAACCTGGCCGCGCGGCTGGAAGCGCAGACCAAGGCCGCCGGCCACGCGGTGCTGGTGGACGCCGCCACGCAGGCGGCGCTGGCGGGCCGGGTGGCCAGCACGCCGCTGGGGCCGATGGCCATCCGCGGCAAGGCGGCCGAGGTCCCGGTGCACGCGGTGAAGACGGCCCGCTGAGCCGCCCGCCGGCGCGCGGGCCCCGCGCTCAACCCAGCGCGGCGATCACCTCGGCCGGCGCCTGCACCAGCTCGATCAGCACGCCCTCCCCGCCCAGCGGGAACTCGTCGTTGCCCTTGGGGTGGATGAAGCAGATGTCGTGACCCGCCGCACCGGGGCGGATGCCGCCGGGTGCAAAGCGCACGCCCTGCGCCGTCATCCACTGCACGGCAGCCGGCAGGTCGTCGACCCACAGGCCCACGTGGTTCAGCGGCGTGGTGTGGACTGCGGGCTTCCTGTCGGGGTCCAGCGGCTGCATCAGGTCGACTTCCACCGCGGTGGGGCCGCTGCCCAGCGTGCAGATGTCCTCGTCGACGTTTTCGCGCTCGCTGACGAAGGTGCTCTTGACGGTGAGGCCCAGCATGTCGACCCACAGCGACTTGAGCCGCTCCTTGCTGGGGCCGCCGATGGCGATCTGCTGGATGCCGAGGATGCGGAACGGTTTGCTGCTCATCGCGGGCTCCTCAGGCAAAGCTCAGGATCGGCTGGTCCACGGCCAGGCTCTCGCCCTTCTTGGCCAGCAGCTCGCCCACGGTGCCGTCCTGCGTGGCGACCAGGATGTTCTCCATCTTCATCGCCTCGATCACCGCCAGCCGTTCGCCGGCCAGCACCTTCTGGCCCGGCTGCACGCTCAAGTCGGCCAGCAGGCCCGGCATCGGCGAGAGCAGGAACTTGCTCAGGTCGGGCGGCGCCTTGTGCGGCATCAGCCTGTAGAGCTCGGCCGCGCGCGGCAGCAGCACGAGGGTCTCGATCTGCGTGCCGTTGTGCGCCACGCGGATGCCCAGCGGGTTCTTGGCGCCGCTGCGCTCCACCTGCGCGGTGAAGGGCTGGCCGTTGCAGGTGCCCTGCATCAGCAGTTCGCCGAGCTTGCTGCTGCTCTGGATGGCAAAGTGGCGCTCGCCGATCACCACCTCGGCGCAGCCCGTCACCGGGTCGAAGCCCTGCACGCGGGCCGGGTGGTGCGCCTGCGCCCCTTCGGGGCCCAGCACCACCACCACCAGGTCGGGCAGCGACTTGACGCCGTGGCCCGGCAGCTGGCCGCTGATGCCAGCCGAACGCTCGCGCGCCTTGCGCCGCACGAAGGCGGCCAGCGCCACCAGGAACAGCGGGTCGTCGTGCGGCACGTCGGCGGCGTCGAAGCCCTTTGAATAATGCTCGGCGATGAAGCCGGTGTTGAAGTCGCCGGTGGCGAACTTCGGGTGCGCCAGCAACGCGGCCTGGAACGGGATGTTGCTGCTGACGCCGCGGATGACAAACGCGTTCAGCGCCGCGCGCATCCTGGCGATGGCCTCGGTACGGTCGCGGCCGTGCACGATGAGCTTGGCGATCATCGAGTCGTAGAACATCGGGATCTCGCCGCCCTCGACCACGCCGGTGTCTACACGAACGCCCCCCAGGGCGTTCTGCGAACGCCCGTCGCCGCCGTCTTCCGGCATCGGCATCGCGGCCTCCATCGTGGTGGCCGGCGGCGCGTAGCGCACCAGGCGCCCGGTGCTGGGCAGGAAGTTGCGGAACGGGTCCTCGGCGTTGATGCGGCACTCGATGGCCCAGCCCTTGCGCTGCACCTCGGCCTGCGTCAGCGGCAGCGGCTCGCCGGCAGCCACGCGGATCATCAGCTCCACCAGGTCGAGCCCGGTGATGCACTCGGTGACGGGGTGCTCCACCTGCAGCCGCGTGTTCATCTCCAGGAAGTAGAAGCTCTGGTCCTTGCCCACCACGAACTCCACCGTGCCCGCGCTCTGGTACCGCACGGCCTGGGCCAGCTGCACCGCCTGCGCACCCATGGCCTGGCGCGTGGCCTCGCTGATGAAGGGCGACGGCGCTTCTTCGATCACCTTCTGGTGCCGGCGCTGGATGCTGCACTCGCGCTCGTTCAGGAAGATCACGTGGCCCTGCGAATCACCGATGACCTGGATCTCGATGTGGCGCGGGCTCTCGACGAACTTCTCGATGAACACGCGGTCGTCGCCGAAGCTGTTCCTGGCCTCGTTGCGGCAGGAGCTGAAGCCCTCGAAGGCTTCCTTGTCGTCGAAGGCCACGCGCAGGCCCTTGCCGCCGCCGCCGGCGCTGGCCTTGATCATCACCGGGTAGCCGATGTCCCTGGCGATCTGCACCGCCTGCTCGGGCGATTCGATGGCCTCGTTCCAGCCCGGGATGGTGTTGACCTTGGCTTCCAGCGCCAGCTTCTTGGACGCGATCTTGTCGCCCATGGCCGCGATGCTGTAGTGCTTGGGGCCGATGAAGACGATGCCCTCTTCCTCGAGCCGGCGCGCGAAGGCCTCGTTTTCGCTGAGGAAGCCGTAGCCCGGGTGCACGGCCTCGGCGCCGGTGGCCTTGCAGGCCGCGATGATCCTGTCGGCCACCAGGTAGCTCTCGCGCGATGGCGCCGGGCCCAGCAGCACCGCCTCGTCGGCCAGCTCCACGTGCCGAGCGTCCTTGTCGGCCTCGGAGTACACCGCCACGGTGGCGATGCCCATCTTGCGCGCGGTCTTGATGACGCGGCACGCGATCTCGCCGCGGTTGGCAATGAGGATCTTCTTGAACATGGTCTTCTCCGGATTCGCTAACTCGTTTCAGCGCGGCGTACGGGCCACGCGCTCGATCAATTCAACAGGCTGGCCCAGGCGCACGCGCAGCCAGCGCGCGAGGCGCTCGCGGTCCTCGGCCTTCATCGCGCGGCTGGACTCGATCAGCACGATGAGCGCGGGCTCCCGGGCCGCCGCCGGGGACGCGGGCGTGGCCGTGCCGGGCGAGCTCACGGCCCCCACGACGCGCAAGGCAGGGACCGCCATGCGCTGGCCCCGGGCCACCGTCAGCGCCAGCACCGGGCCGATCTGCGCCTCCACCTCGGGCAGCAAAGCAGCGGCCAGCGCGGCCTCGCGCTCGCGCTCTGCCAGCTGCGCCTGCAGCTCGCGGCTGCGCGCCTCGCTCTCGCTCAGCTGTTGCGCCAGCTGCTGCGCCATCGTGCGTGTCAGGTCCTGGCTGACCTCGCGGCGCAGCTCGGCCACGTCGATGCTGGCGCCGGCGCGGCGCACCACCAGGCGGCCGTCGCTCAGCCCCTGCGCCGCCAGCAGCGCATCGGCGCGCTGGCGCACCGCCTGCTCGGCCGGGCTGCCCACCACGGTGAGCACGATCAGCCGGCGCGGCGCGTCGATGTCGTGGCCCACCAACGACAGCGACTCGTCTTCGCTGACCTCGCGCACCAGGGCCTGTGCACCGCTGACGAACACCGCCTGCTGCACGAACTGCCAGCCCAGCCAGACGCTGGGCACCATCACCACCACCAGCCCGAGCCAGATGAAGGCGCGGTTGCGCAGCACGGTGGCCGGGTCGGCCTGCACCAGCGGCGGCAGCCGCAGCACCTTGCTGACGCCCAAGGTGGCTGCCGCAATGAAGACGCCGTTGATCAGGAACAGATAGAACGCACCGCCGAACATCTCCCAGCGCCCGTGCGCCAGGCCGAAACCCGCCGTGCACAAGGGCGGCATCAGCGCGGTAGCGATGGCCACGCCGGGCACCACGTTGGAGACGCTCTTGCGCGTGAGCGCCACCATGCCGGCGGCGCCGCCGAAGGTGGCGATCAGCACGTCCCACAGCGTCGGCGTGGTGCGCGCCAGCAGCTCGGTGCCGGGCTCCGACAGCGGACTCAAGCGGAAGTACACCATCGACGCCAGCAGGCTCAGCACCGTGAAGACCGCCAGGTTCTTCAGCGCGGTGCGGATCAGCGCCGCGTCGTTCACCGCCGCGCCATAACCCACGCCGATGATCGGCCCCATCAGCGGCGAGATCAGCATCGCGCCGATGATCACCGCGGTGGAGTTGACGTTGAGCCCCACCGAGGCCACCAGGATCGCGAAGAACAGCACCCACAGGTTGGTACCGGCAAACCGCGCGCTGGCGCGCACGGTGTCGTCGATGTCCTGCGCCTCCGCCTGGTCGCGCCGGAGGTCGAACAAGCGGGCGATGTCGCCTTTCATCGCGGCACGCGGCTCAGAGCGGGATGTTGCCGTGCTTGCGCCACGGGTTGTCGACCTTCTTGTCCTTCAGCATCGCCAGGCTGCGGCAGATGCGCTTGCGCGTCTCGTGCGGCTGGATCACGTCGTCGATGAAGCCGCGTGCGCCGGCCACAAACGGGTTGGCGAAGCGGGCCTTGTATTCGGCCTCGCGGGCGGCCAGCTTGGCGGGGTCCTTCTTCTCCTCGCGGAAGATGATCTCCACCGCGCCCTTGGCGCCCATCACCGCGATCTCTGCATGCGGCCAGGCGAAGTTGACGTCGCCGCGCAGGTGCTTGCTGCTCATCACGTCGTACGCGCCGCCATAGGCCTTGCGCGTGATCACCGTCACCTTCGGCACCGTGCACTCGGCATACGCGTACAGCAGCTTGGCGCCGTGCTTGATGATGCCGCCGTACTCCTGCGCCGTGCCCGGCATGAAGCCCGGCACGTCGACGAAGGTGATGACGGGGATGTTGAAGGCATCGCAGAAGCGCACGAAGCGCGCGCCCTTGATGCTGCTCTTGATGTCCAGGCAGCCGGCCAGCACCTGCGGGTTGTTGGCCACGATGCCCACCGTGCGGCCGGCCATGCGCGCCATGCCGATGACGATGTTCTTCGCGTAGTCGGGCTGCAGCTCGAAGAAGTCGCCGTCGTCGACCGTCTTGAGGATCAGCTCCTTGATGTCGTAGGGCTTGTTCGGGTTCTCGGGCACCAGGGTGTCGAGCGACATGTCCAGCCGCTCGGGCGTGTCGCCATTGGGGCGCACCGGCACGCCGTCGCGGTTGTTCAGCGGCAGGTAGTTGAAGAAGCGGCGCAGCATCATCAGCGCCTCGACGTCGTTCTCGAAGGCCAGGTCGGCGACACCGCTCTTGCTGGTGTGCGTGGCTGCGCCGCCCAGTTCCTCGGCGGTGACTTCCTCGTGCGTCACGGTCTTCACGACCTCGGGGCCGGTGACGAACATGTAGCTGCTGTCCTTCACCATGAAGATGAAGTCGGTCATGGCCGGCGAGTACACCGCGCCGCCGGCACACGGGCCCATGATCAGGCTGATCTGCGGGATCACGCCGCTGGCCATCACGTTGCGCTGGAACACCTCGGCGTAACCGCCGAGCGAGGCCACGCCTTCCTGGATGCGCGCGCCGCCGCTGTCGTTGAGGCCGATGACCGGCGCGCCGACCTTCATGGCCTGGTCCATCACCTTGCAGATCTTCTCGGCGTGCGCCTCGCTGAGCGCGCCGCCGAAGACCGTGAAGTCCTGGCTGTAGACGAACACCAGGCGGCCGTTGATCATGCCGTAACCGGTGACGACGCCGTCGCCCGGCACCTTCTGGTCCTGCATGCCGAAGTCGGTGCAGCGGTGCTCGACGAACATGTCCCATTCTTCGAAGGTGCCCTCGTCCAGCAGCAGCTCGATGCGCTCGCGTGCGGTCAGCTTGCCCTTGGCGTGCTGCGCCGCGATGCGCTTCTCGCCGCCGCCCTGGCGCGCCGCAGCGCGCTTCTTCTCGAGCTGTTCAATGATGTCGTGCATGGGTGCTCCTTGTGTCCGGGTTCAATCCATCAGGTCCAGCAGCCGGCGCGCGGCCACCGACGCGGCCACGCGCCCGGCGTGCACGTCGGCGGTCAGCTGCGGCAGCGCCGCGGCCACGGCCGGGTGGCGGGCAAAACGTTGTTTGAGGCCGGCGTCGATGCGCTCCCACATCCAGGCGCGGTCCTGCGCGTGGCGGCGTTCGGCGAAGGCGCCGCTGCCGGCCTGCTGCTCGCGGAAGGTGCTGACCGCGCGCCAGAACTCGGGCAGGCCGGTGCCCTTGAGTGCACTGAGCTGCATCACCTGCGGGCTGATGTGGCCGTGCGGCCCCAGGAAGCGCATCGCGCTGCTGATCTGCGCCCGGGCCCGCGTGGCAGCGGCTTCATCCAGGTCGGCCTTGTTGATCAGCACCAGGTCGGCCAGCTCCATCACGCCCTTCTTGATGGCCTGCAGGTCGTCGCCGGCGTTGGGCAGCTGCAGCAGCACGAACATGTCGGTCATGCCGGCCACCGCAGTCTCGCTCTGGCCCACGCCCACGGTCTCGACGATCACCACGTCGTGGCCCGCGGCCTCGCACACCAGCAGCGCCTCGCGCGTCTTCTCGGCCACGCCGCCCAGCGTGCCGCTGGCCGGGCTCGGGCGGATGAAGGCCTGCTCGTGCACGCTCAGCCGCTCCATGCGCGTCTTGTCGCCCAGGATGCTGCCGCCGCTCAGGCTGCTGCTCGGGTCCACCGCCAGCACCGCCACGCGATGGCCCTGGCCGATGAGCCACAGGCCCAGCGCCTCGATGAAGGTGCTTTTTCCCACGCCGGGCACGCCACTCAGGCCGAGGCGGAAGCTGTTGCCCGTGGCGGGCAGCAGGGCGTTGAGCAGCGCATCGGCGCGCGTGCGGTGGTCCGCGCGTGTCGACTCCAGCAGCGTGATGGCCTTGGCCACGGCACGGCGCTGCGCCGGGCCGGGTGCGCCCAACACGGCGTCGGCCAGCGCCTGATCGGCTGGCGGCAGCGGCGGGCCCGGCGCGCGGGCAGGCGCGTTCATCGCTCAGGCCTGCTGCGCAGCCTTGATCTGCTCGAGCACGTCCTTCGCACTCACGGGGATCGGCGTGCCCGGCCCGTAGATGCCCTTCACGCCGGCGTCGTAGAGGAAGCCGTAGTCCTGCTGCGGGACCACGCCGCCCACGAACACGATGATGTCGTCGGCGCCCTGCGCCTTCAGCGACGCGATGATCGCCGGCACCAGCGTCTTGTGCCCGGCGGCCAGCGTGCTGACGCCGACCGCGTGCACGTCGTTCTCGATCGCCTGGCGCGCACATTCCTCGGGCGTCTGGAACAGCGGGCCCATGTCGACGTCGTAGCCCAGGTCGGCGAATGCCGTGGCCACCACCTTGGCGCCGCGGTCGTGGCCGTCCTGGCCCAGCTTGGCGATCATCACGCGCGGGCGGCGGCCGTGTTCGGTGCCGAAGGCGGCGATCTCGGCCTTGAGCTTGTCCCAGCCCTCGGCGCTGTCGTAGGCGGCTGCGTACACGCCGGTCACCTTCTGGATGTCGGCGCGGTGGCGGCCGTAGACCTTCTCGAGCGCATCGCTGATCTCCCCCACGGTGGCGCGCAAGCGTACCGCAGCGATGCTCAGCGCCAGCAGGTTGCCCTGGCCGCTGTGAGCCGCCGCGGTCAGCGCGTCCAGCGCCTGCTGCACCGCCGCGTTGTCACGCGTGGCGCGGATCTGCGCCAGACGTGCGATCTGCCCTTCGCGCACCTTGACGTTGTCCACGTCGCGTATCTCGATCGGGTCGGCCTTGGCGAGCTTGTACTTGTTGACGCCCACGATCACGTCCCGGCCGCTGTCGATGCGGGCCTGCTTCTCGGCCGCGCTGGCCTCGATCTTCAGCTTGGCCCAGCCGCTGTCCACGGCCTTGGTCATGCCGCCCAGCGCCTGCACCTCCTCGATGATGGCCCAGGCCTTGGCCGCCATCTCCTGCGTCAGCGTCTCCATCATGTAGCTGCCGGCCCAGGGGTCGACGACGCTCGTGATGTGCGTCTCTTCCTGGATGATCAGCTGCGTGTTGCGCGCGATGCGGCTGCTGAACTCGGTGGGCAGCGCGATGGCCTCGTCGAAGCTGTTGGTGTGCAGGCTCTGCGTGCCGCCGAACACCGCGGCCATGGCCTCGATCGTGGTGCGCACGACGTTGTTGTAGGGGTCCTGCTCGGTCAGGCTCCAGCCGCTGGTCTGGCAGTGTGTGCGCAGCATCAGGCTCTTGGGCGCCTTGGCGTCGAAGCCCTTCATGATGCGCGTCCACAGCAGCCGCGCGGCGCGCATCTTGGCCACTTCCAGATAGAAGTTCATGCCGATGGCCCAGAAGAAGCTCAGGCGCCCGGCAAAGTCGTCCACATCCAGGCCCTTGGCCACCGCGGTCTTCACGTACTCGGCGCCGTCGGCCAGCGTGAAGGCGAGCTCCAGGGCCTGGTTGGCGCCGGCCTCCTGCATGTGATAGCCGCTGATGCTGATGGAGTTGAACTTCGGCATCTGCTGCGCCGTGTACTCGATGATGTCCGCCACGATCCGCATCGAAGGCTCGGGCGGATAGATGTACGTGTTGCGGACCATGAACTCCTTGAGGATGTCGTTCTGGATGGTCCCGCTCAGCTGAGCCTGGCTCACGCCCTGCTCTTCGGCCGCGACGATGTAGCCCGCCAGCACCGGCAGCACGGCACCGTTCATCGTCATGCTCACGCTGACCTTGTCGAGCGGGATGCCGTCGAACAGGATCTTCATGTCCTCGACGCTGTCGATGGCCACGCCGGCCTTGCCCACGTCACCGGTCACGCGCGGGTGGTCGCTGTCGTAGCCGCGGTGCGTGGCCAGGTCGAAGGCCACGCTGACGCCCTGCCCGCCGGCGGCCAGCGCCTGGCGGTAGAAGGCATTGCTGTCTTCGGCGGTGGAGAAGCCCGCGTACTGGCGGATGGTCCACGGCCGCACCGCGTACATCGTGGCCTGCGGGCCGCGGATGTAGGGCGGAAAGCCCGGCAGCGTGTCGGCCAGTTCGGGTTGCGGCAGCGCCGCGGTGTCGGCCGCGGTGTAGAGCGGCTTGACCACGATGCCCTCGGGCGTGGTCCAGTCGAGCGCGGCCACATCGCCCCCCGGGGCCGACTTGGCGGCCGCCTTGGCCCACTGCTCCAGCGTGGCCGGCTTGAACTCGGGGGGGTGTTGCTCGTTGCTCATGGTTTGTCTCCTCGACCTCCAGCCGCAAACCGTTTGCGCCGGGACGGGCTTTCACTGCCTTGCTGCAAGGCCCGCATTATGCATAATTATGAATTCAAAATCCGCCCGCAAACTGACACGCGCAGCGCCGCGCGGGCCTCACGGCCCCGGCCTTCATCACGCCATCCCCCAGACCTTGGTCGCCGTCGAAACACCCCCGTCCACGCTGTCGCGCCGCGCCCTGTACCAGGACGTGGCCGAGCGCCTGCGCGAGCAGATCTTTGCCCGCGCGCTGGAGCCCGGCAGCTGGATCGACGAGATGAAGCTGTGCGCGGAGTACGGCATCAGCCGCACGCCGATGCGCGAAGCGCTGAAGGTGCTGGCCGTCGAGGGCCTGGTGACGATGAAGGTGGGCCGCGGCGCCTACGTCACCGAGATGTCGCGCGACGACGTGGCCCAGGTCTACCGGCTGCTGTCGCTGCTGGAGTCCGACGCCGCGGCCCAGGTGGCCAGCGAAGCCACCGACGCCGAGATCGCCGAACTCCAGGCCCTGCACGCCAGGCTGGAGAAGCAGACCCGCCAGCGCGACGCCTTCTTCGCCGCCAACGAGGCCTTCCACCTGCGCCTGCTGGCCCTGGCCCGCAACCGCTGGCGCGAGCAGATCGTGGCCGACCTGCGCAAGGTGATGAAGCTCAACCGGCACCATTCGCTGTTCAAGCGCGGCCGGCTGGCGGAATCGCTGGCCGAGCACCGGGCGCTGATGCGCGCCATCGAGTCGCGCGACGCCGCGCTGGCGGCGCGGCTGATGCAGGAACACTTCCAGCACGGGCTTGAAGCCGCGGCCTGATCGCGAGGCCGCTCTCCATCTGCGCTGGCGCGGCGCGTTGCGCCCGCTCAACCGCGTCCAGGCCGGCAGCGCTACCTTGTGCTCGACAAGGCTTGGCCCGTTCCGCCCGGCCGGCCACAGGGAGAACCGCTTGAACATCCGCCTCGTTGTTGCCATCAGCTGTGCGCTGTGGGCCGCCGGCCCGCCTGCGCATTCCCAGCCACAGGCCCAGTCACCGTCGGCCACGCCGTCGCCGATGCGACCGCAGATGCAGCGCGCAGAGCGCGTCGACCTCGGTCAGCGCGAGTTCGAAGCCCGCTGCGCCAGCTGCCACGGCACCGACGCCAAGGGCCTGGGCCCCGTGCGCCCCTACCTGACCAAGCAGCCCACGGACCTGACGCAGGCCGCGCGCCGCAACGGCGGCGTGTTTCCGATGGACCGCTACTACCAGGTCATCGACGGCACCGAGACGCTGGCCGCACACGGCACGCGCGAGATGCCGGTATGGGGCCGCGAATACCGCATCCAGGCGGCCGAGCACTACATGGACGTCGAGTACAACGATGCCGCCTACGTGCGGGCCCGCATCCTGGTGCTGCTGGAGTACATCAACCGGCTGCAGGTGCGCTGAGCGACGGGAGCGGCATCAGCAGCGCCGCCAGCGCCTCGAAGCTCGGCGCCTGCTGCCAGCCCGGCAGCGCGATCTGCGCCGCCAGGTGGCTGTAGCGATGCAACAGCAACAGCCGCAGCAGCGCCTGCCGTTCGGCGCCCTCGGGCTGCACACCGCAGCCCGCGAAAAACGCCTGCACGCGCTCCGGCCGACCGGCGCACAGGAAGCACAAGGGGCCGAGCCAGTCGTACTGGCGCGGGCCCACGAGGCCGTCGCCGAAGTCGAACATGCCGCTCAGGGCACCCTCCTGCACCAGCAGGTTCATCGGCGTGTACTCGCCGGTGAGGATCACGCCGGGGCCTTCCGGCAGCGGGCCCGCCAGGAAGGCGGGCAGTTGTTCCAGCAGGTGCGGCGGCAGGCCGGTGCGCTGCTGGCGCGCCAGGCAGCGCTGCCGCTGGCCGTGGATGAAATCGGCCCAGGCGGGCGCCTGCGCCGCCACCGCGCCCACGGGCCGGGCATGCACCTCGGCCGCGAGTGCACCCAGCGTGTGCAGCAGCACGCACTTCCGGGCCTCGTCCAGCGCCGGCCACGCAGCGGTGAGCGGGTCGCCGTGCAATTGCGTCATCAGCAGCCAGGGCCAGCGGCCCTGCTGCCCGCTGCGCAGCAGCACCGGGGTGGGCACGCTCAGGGTCCCGCCCAGGTGCTGCAGCGCGGCGCGCTCGAACTCGAAGTGATCGTGCAGGAACGGTGGGTAGAGCTTCAGCACCTGCGTGCGGCCCAGCAAGGCCACCAGCACGGTGCCGGAGCCGACCGCGTGCGCGGGCTCCGGCGACAGCGTGCCGGCCAGCGCGGCGATGGCATCGCGCCAGGCGGGCACGGTGTCGTGCAGCGCATCGAACGCGGCGACGCCGATGTCTGCGGGCAGCTCTTCGAGGTTCAGCGGGGTGGCTTCGTCCATCGCGCCGAGCATAGGCAGGGCCCATGAAAAAGGCCACCGCTCGGGTGGCCTGTCTCGAAAGGCGGATGCCGGCTTCAGCGCTGCGCGATCGGCGTCACGTTGCGCGCCGGCGAGCCCACGAAGAGCTGGCGCGGGCGGCCGATCTTGTACTCGGGGTCGCCGATCATCTCGTTGAGCTGCGCGATCCAGCCCACCGTGCGCGCCAGCGCGAAGATGGCGGTGAACAGGCTCACCGGGATGCCGAGCGCGCGCTGCACGATGCCGCTGTAGAAGTCGACGTTCGGGTACAGCTTGCGGGCGACGAAGTACTCGTCTTCCAGCGCGATCTTCTCCAGCGCCATGGCCAGCTTGAACAGCGGATCGTCGTGCAGGCCCAGTGCGTTCAGCACCTCGTGGCAGGTCTCGCGCATCAGCTTGGCGCGGGGGTCGTAGTTCTTGTAGACGCGGTGGCCGAAGCCCATCAGCTTGACGTTGGAGTTCTTGTCCTTCACGTTCTTGATGAAGTCGCCGATCTTCTCGACGCCGCCGTTGCGCTGGATGTCCATCAGCATGGACAACGCCGCCTCGTTGGCGCCGCCGTGCGCCGGGCCCCACAGGCAGGCCACGCCGGCCGCGATGGCCGCAAACGGGTTGGTGCCCGAGCTGCCGCACAGGCGCACGGTGGAGGTGCTGGCGTTCTGCTCGTGGTCGGCGTGCAGGATGAAGATGCGGTCGATGGCACGCACCAGCACGTCGTTGGGCTCGTACTCCTCGCACGGCGTGGCGAACATCATGCGCATGAAGTTCGCGCTGTAGCTGAGGCTGTTCTTCGGGTAGATGAAGGGCTGGCCGACGCCGTACTTGTAGGCCATGGCCACCAGCGTGGGCATCTTGGCGATCAGGCGGATGGCGCTGATCTCGCGGTGCTGCGGGTTCGTGATGTCGGTGCTGTCGTGATAGAAGGCCGACAGCGCGCCCACCAGGCCGGTCATCACCGCCATCGGGTGCGCATCACGCCGGAAGCCGCGCAGGAAGAACTGCATCTGCTCGTTGACCATCGTGTGGTTGGTCACCAGCTTCACGAAGTCGTCCTTCTGCGGCTGGTTGGGCAGTTCGCCCTTCAGCAGCAGGTAGCAGGTCTCGAGGAAGTCGCAGTTCTGCGCCAGCTGCTCGATCGGGTAGCCGCGGTAGAGCAGTTCACCCTTGTCGCCGTCGATGTAGGTGATGGTGCTGTTGCACGAGGCCGTGGACAGGAAGCCCGGGTCGTAGGTGAACTTGCCCGTCTGCCCGTAGAGCTTGCGGATGTCGATGACGTCCGGGCCGATGCTGCCCTTGTAGATGGGCAGATCCATGCTGGGGCTGCCGTCGCTGAACGAGAGCGTGGCTTTCACGTCGGAGGGGGTCATGGCACAGGCCTTTCTTCAGGGGTGTGGGGCGGGCTGCTGGCGGGACGCGACGAGCGGCGCGTTTCTCATCTGGGCCAGCACCTCATGGACTTCGGGAACGTCGATCTCGCCTTCGGGCTGCTTGCGGCGCAGCAGCAGGTCGAGCAGGTCGTTGTCGGCCAGGTCCATCAGAGTGATGAGCCCTGCGGCCTGCCGGTTGGTGATGGTGGCCTCGTGCTGGCGGAAGAAGCGCTCGACGAAGAGATCGTTCTCCAGCAGGCCGCGCCGGCAGCGCCAGCGCAGCTTGCTGAGTTCGCGTTCGCCGAGGCGGTCGTCTTCCATCGTGCTCAGACCGCGCGGCGGACGATCATCTCTTTGATCTTGCCGATGGCCTTGGTGGGGTTCAGGCCCTTCGGGCACACATCCACGCAGTTCATGATGGTGTGGCAACGGAACAGGCGGTAGGGGTCCTCGAGGTTGTCGAGGCGGCCCGCGGTGTCCTGGTCACGGCTGTCGGCGATGAAGCGGTAGGCCTGCAGCAGACCGGCCGGGCCGACGAACTTGTCGGGGTTCCACCAGAAGCTGGGGCAGGACGTGCTGCAGCTGGCACACAGGATGCATTCGTACAGGCCGTTCAGCTCGTCGCGCTCCTCGGGCGACTGCAGACGCTCCTTCTCGGGCGGCTGCGTGTCGTTGACGAGGTAGGGCTTGATGCTGTTGTACTGCTTGAAGAACAGCGTCATGTCGACGATGAGGTCGCGGATGACCGGCAGCCCCGGCATGCGCATGTTGGTCAGGCAGGCCAGGCCGTTCTTGCCGTTGATGTTCATCGCGTCCGACCCGCACACGCCTTCGCGGCAGCTGCGGCGGAAGCTCAGGGTCGGGTCGACGGCCTTCAGCTTGTTCAGCGCGTCGAGCAGCATGCGCTCGTTGCCGTCGAGCTCGACCTGCAGCGTCTGCATGCGCGGCTTGGCGTCGGTGTCGGGGTCGTAGCGGTAGATCTGGAAGGTGCGGAGGGTCATGTCGTACTGCTTTCGGCGTCAGAAGGTACGGACTTTGGGCGGCACGGATTCGACCGTCAGCGGTTTCAGGTTCACCGGCTTGTAGTCCATGCGGTTGCCTTCGCTGAACCACAGCGAATGTTTCATCCACACGGCGTCGTTGCGGCCCGCGGGAAACTCGGGCGTGTCGGCGTAGTCGTCGACGGTGTGCGCGCCGCGGCTTTCGGTGCGCGCGGCGGCCGAGACGATGGTGGCCAGCGCGGACTCGATCAGGTTCTCGACTTCCAGCGCCTCGATGCGCGCGGTGTTGAAGACCTTGCTCTTGTCCTTCAAGGTGATGTTCTTCACGCGCTCGGCAATCGCCGACACCTTGGCCACGCCCTGGTCCAGCGTGGCCTGCGTGCGGAACACGCCGGCGTGCTGCTGCATGGTGTTGCGCAGGTCGTTGGCCACGTCCTGCGCGTACTCGCCGCTGGTGCTGTTGTCCAGGCGTGCCAGGCGCGCCAGCGACCGATCGGCGGCGTCGGCAGGCAGGTCCTGGTGCGACTGCTTCTTCAGCTCGCTGGCCACGATGTGGTTGCCGGCCGCACGGCCGAACACCAGCAGGTCGAGCAGCGAATTGGTGCCCAGCCGGTTGGCGCCGTGCACGCTGACGCAGGCGCATTCGCCCACCGCGTAAAAGCCGTTGACGATGCTGTTCGGGTTGCCGTTCTTCGGCACCACCACCTGCCCGTGGATGTTGGTCGGGATGCCGCCCATCTGGTAGTGGATGGTCGGCACCACCGGGATCGGCTCCTTCGTGATGTCGACGTTGGCGAAGTTGTGGCCGATCTCGAACACGCTGGGCAGACGCTTCAGGATGGTCTCGCCGCCCAGGTGCGTCATGTCGAGGTTGATGTAGTCCTTGTTGGGACCGCAACCGCGACCTTCCTTGATCTCCTGGTCCATGCAGCGCGAGATGAAATCGCGCGGTGCGAGGTCCTTCAGCGTGGGCGCGTAGCGCTCCATGAAGCGCTCGCCGTTCGAGTTGCGAAGAATGGCGCCCTCGCCGCGGCAGCCTTCGGTCAGCAGCACGCCGGCGTTGTGCACGCCGGTGGGGTGGAATTGCCAGAACTCCATGTCTTCCAGCGGCACACCGGCCCGCGCCGCCATGCCAAGACCGTCGCCCGTGTTGATGTACGCGTTGGTGCTGGCGGCGTAGATGCGGCCCGCGCCGCCGGTGGCGAAGAGCGTGGTCTTGGCCTCGAGGATGTGCACGTCGCCGGTTTCCATCTCCAGCGCGGTGATCCAGCGCCATCCACTCGACGAAGAAGTTGGTGCGCGCCTTGACGTTCTGCTGGTACAGCGTGTGCAGCATCGCGTGGCCGGTGCGGTCGGCCGCGGCGCAGGCGCGCTGCACGGGCTTCTCGCCGTAGTTGGCGGTGTGGCCGCCGAAGGGGCGCTGGTAGATCGTGCCGTCGGGGTTGCGGTCGAAGGGCATGCCCATGTGCTCGAGCTCGTACACCACCTTGGGTGCTTCGCGGCACATGAATTCGATCGCGTCCTGGTCGCCCAGCCAGTCACTGCCCTTGACGGTGTCGTAGAAGTGGTAGTGCCAGTTGTCCTCGGCCATGTTGCCGAGCGAGGCACCGATGCCGCCCTGCGCCGCCACCGTGTGGCTGCGCGTGGGGAACACCTTGGACAGCACGGCCACGTTCAGGCCGGCCAGCGCCAGTTGCAGCGAGGCGCGCATGCCGGAACCGCCGGCACCCACGATGACCACGTCGAACTTGCGACGCGGAAGGGAATTGGTCGTTGATGACAGTGCCATGTCTTACAGCCTCCAGAGCACTTGAACTGCCCAGCCCATGCAGCCCACCAGCCACACGATAGTGGCCACTTGCAGCACGAGACGCAAAGCCACCGGCTTCACGTAATCCATCCAGATGTCGCGCACGCCAACCCAGGCGTGCCAGCCCAGCGAGATGAAGACGACGAAGGTCAGCACCTTCATCCACTGCGACGAGAAGATGCCGGCCCAGCGGTCGTAGCCCAGCGGGCCGCCGAAGATCACCTGCGCCAGCAGCACGATCGTGAAGATCGCCATCAGCACCGCGGTGATGCGCTGGCTGAGCCAGTCGCGCATGCCGTAGTGCGCGCCGACGACGACGCGCCGGCTTCCGTAGTTCACTGCCATGGTCTTTTGCCTCAGAACGCGCCGAAGAGCTTGGCGCCAAGAATCACGGTGAGCACCAGGCTCGAAGCCAGCGTCACCACCGCCGAGATGCGACCGGCTTCCTTGGTCACGCTGTGGGTGGCGTCCATCCAGAGATGGCGCACGCCGGCGATGAAGTGGTGCAGGTAGGCCCAGATCAGCGCCAGCATCAGCAGCTTGATCAACCAGCCCGGCACGAAGCCGATGCCGGCGGTGAACGCGGTCTTGAAGACCTCGTAGCTGACCTCGGAGGTGACGCTCATGTCGAAGAGCCAGATCACCAGCGGCAGCAGGCCGAAGAGGATGGCCCCGCTGGCCCGATGCAGGATGGACACCACGCCGGCCAGCGGCAAGCGGTACTTCACCGCGTCGATCAGGCGCATGGTGCCGGGTCGTTGTCTAGTCATCTCAGCCATGTAGTTGCTCTCGGGTGCTCTTGAAACCGGACGAAACCGGACGAGTTTATTGCAACGCAGCAGGCTTACGCAGAACTGCTGACCACGTTGTCAGCAGCATCAGCTCAGCACGTTGCGGTAGTGGTGGGCGGTGGTGTGGTACAGCCCGCGGCGCAGTTCCACGGGTCGGTCGCCATAGGTGAAGGACAGCCGTTCCACCGACAGCAGCGGCGTGCCGGTCGGCAGGCCGAGCAGCGCCGCTTCTTCGGCGGGCGCGGCCACCGCACGGATTTTCTCTTCGGCGCGGATCATGTGCACGGCGAACTCCGCCTCGAAAAGGCGGTACATCGGCCCGCGCCAGGCCTGCAGCCGCTCGGCCGTCAAACCCTTGAAGAGGGTGCCGGGCAGCCACAGGTCGTCCAGCACCACGGGCGCCACACCCTGGCGGGCGGGCGCCAGCAGCAGCCGGCGCACCTGCACCGCGGGCTCGCCGGCCTTCAGCGCCAGCAGGCGCGCCACCTCGGCCGGCGGGCGCATGCGGCGGCATTCGAGCAGGCGGCGCTGCAGGTTGGGGCTGCTGCCGTCGTCGGGCGTCAGGCGAAGAAACCTGTATTGCGTGGATTGCTCCGCATGCGTGGCCACGAAGGTGCCCTTGCCCTGGCGACGCACGAGCACGTTGTCGGTGGCCATCTCGTCGATGGCCTTGCGCACCGTGCCCTGGCTGACCTTGAAGCGCGCGGCCAGATCGGTCTCGCTGGGGATGGCCTGACCCGGCAGCCACTCGCCGGCCTGCAGGCTCTGCACCAGCAAGGCCTTGATCTGCTGGTACAGCGGGCTGAACGACGGCGTGGCGCCGCCACGCTGCCCGGACGCAGGCAGCGCGGGGTCGGCAAGGTCGGCGGGGTCCGTGGCCTGGGGCATGCGCCTATTGTCTTACATAAGACATAAGAGTTGAGTCAGCCTTGGGTGACTAGAATTGCCGCCTTGCCCGGCTTCGTGGCCGGCCATTCCAGACTGCAACCTTCCCCCCAGGAGACTTCCATGACCAAGAAGCCCGTGCGCGTGGCTGTCACCGGCGCTGCCGGCCAGATCGGCTATGCCCTGCTGTTCCGCATCGCCAGCGGCGAAATGCTCGGCAAGGACCAGCCGGTGATCCTTCAACTGCTGGAAGTGCCGGTGGACGGCCCGCAGAAGGCGCTGCGCGGCGTGATGATGGAACTGGAAGACTGCGCCTTCCCGCTGCTGGTGGGGATGGAGGCGCACAGCGACCCCATGATCGCCTTCAAGGACACCGACTACGCGCTGCTCGTGGGCAGCATGCCGCGCAAGGCGGGCATGGAGCGGGCCGAGCTGCTGTCGATCAACGGCGCCATCTTCACGGCGCAAGGCAAGGCGCTCAACGCCGTGGCCAGCCGCAACGTCAAGGTGCTGGTGGTCGGCAACCCGGCCAACACCAACGCCTACATCGCGATGAAGAGCGCGCCCGACCTGCCGCGCGAGAACTTCACCGCCATGCTGCGCCTGGACCACAACCGCGCGCTGAGCCAGATCGCGGCCAAGACCGGCAAGCCGGTGGCCAGCATCAAGAAGCTGGCGGTGTGGGGCAACCACAGCCCGACCATGTACGCCGACTACCGCTTCGCCACCATCGACGGCGCCAGCGTCAAGGACATGATCAACGACCAGGTCTGGAACAAGGACGTCTTCCTGCCCACGGTCGGCAAGCGCGGCGCCGCCATCATCGAGGCGCGCGGCCTGAGCAGCGCCGCCAGCGCCGCCAACGCGGCCATCGACCACATGCGCGACTGGGCCCTGGGCACCGGCGGCGAATGGGTCACGATGGGCGTGCCCAGCAACGGCGAGTACGGCATTCCGAAGGACGTGATGTTCGGCTACCCGGTGACCTGCGCCGGCGGCAAGTACAGCATCGTGCCGGGGCTGCCGATCGACGAGTTCAGCCAGACCTGCATCGACAAGACGCTGGCTGAGCTGACCGGCGAGCAGGACGGCGTCAAGCACCTGCTCTGACGCACCGCGCATCCGTTGCGAGCAACGGCCGGCCCCGACGCGGGGTCGGCCGTTTTTCATGGGCCAGGCAGCGACACGGGCCCCCGGGTTAATCTCCCCGGACCTGCTGAACCCCGGGCCGCCGACAGCGGCCCTGCTCCCACGATGGCCGCTCACACCCTGCCCCAAGACGCCCTGTTCGACCCCGAAGAGGTGCGCCCGCGCGCGCTGCCGGTGTGCGACCACTACAGCGGCGTCGAAGCCCGCATGAAGAAGAGCCTGGAGCTGCAGGCCGAGATGGGCCCGGTGTTCGACGTCACGCTGGACAACGAGGACGGCGCACCCGTGGGCGGCGAGCGCGAGCACGCGCACCTGATCAAGGAGCTGCTGGGCTCGGCGGCCAACCGGCACGGCCGCGTCGGGGTGCGGCTGCTGGCGGTCGACCACCCGGACTTCGCCGACGTCGCCAGCACCGTGCTGGCCGCCGCCAAGCCGCCGGCCTATCTGATGATCCCCAAGCCGCGCGGCCTGGCCGACCTGCAGCAGGCGGCGGCGATCATCGACGCCGTGGGCGGCGCCGCCGTGCCGCTGCACGCGCTGGTCGAGACCCACGGCGCGCTGCGCGAGGTGTTCGAGCTGGCCTCGCATCCGCGCATCGAATCGCTGTCCTTCGGGCTGATGGACTTCGTCTCGGCGCACCGCGGCGCCATCCCGCAAAGCGCGATGACCGGCGCGGGCCAGTTCGACCACCCGCTGGTGGTGCGCGCCAAGCTGGAGATCGCCGCCGCCTGCCACGCCGCGGCCAAGGTGCCGTCGCACAGCGTGTTCACCGAGTTCAAGGACGCCAAGGCGCTGGGCGCGGCGGCCGAGATGGCCAGCCAGCTGCTGGGTTTCACGCGCATGTGGAGCATCCACCCGTCGCAGATCCGGCCCATCGTGGAGGCGTTTTCGCCCACCGTGGCCGAGCTCGACCAGGCCATCGAGATCATCCTGGAGGCCCAGGCCGCGCACTGGGCGCCCATCAGCCACCGCCACGGCGGGCAGGAGCAGCTGCACGACCGTGCCAGCTACCGCTATTTCTGGCACGTCATCGAACGTGCACACCGCACCTCGCTGGGCGCCGGCATCCCGGCCGAACACCGCCTGGCCTGGTTCGGCGCACTCTGACACGGGGCTGAAAACCCGCTGAAAACCCGGGAAGGCCCGCACCGTTCGCGGCCTATTCCGGGCAATGTGCTGCGTTGCAGCAAACAAGCGCTCCAGTGGGCAGACTGCGCGCCGACAACGCGTGTTCACCCATCCCTTTTCGGAGCCCCCTGATGACGACCGTGATCCTGGCCCTCGTGCCCCTGCTGTTTGCCGCCGGTTTCCTGACCTGGACCATGATCATGGGTGCTCGCGAACAGGCCCGCTCCGACGAGTGGGCCGCGCAGTGGGTCAAGGACAACGCGGCCGCCGCCGACAAGTCGCACTGATCCGCCCCGCAGGCGCGCACCGCCCGCCAGCACGACCCGGCCCGCCGCACCCCGGCGGGCCGCTTTTCTGGGGCGTCGCAGATGTTGTTAGGCTGCACGCCTTTGCACCCTGCCCCGCCCTCATGAAGCGACTTGCGCTCCGTCACACCCTGGCCTTCGCGCTGGCCCTGGCCTGCGGTCTCACGGCCCAGGCGCAGCAGCTGAAGCTGCGCATCATGGGCACGACCGACGTGCACATGAACCTGCTGTCCTACGACTACTACCAGGACAAGCCGGTGCAGGAGTACGGCCTGGCACGCACCGCCACGCTGATCAAGGCCGCGCGGGCCGAGGCGCCCAACCACCTGCTCTTCGACACCGGCGACCTGCTGCAGGGCAACCCGCTCGGCGACTTCATCGCGCGGGTGCAGCCGCTCAAGCCCGGCGAGGTGCACCCGGCCTTCAAGGTCATGAACGCGCTGCGCTACGACGCGGCCAACGTCGGCAACCACGAGTTCAACTACGGCCTGCCCTTCCTGCGCCAGGCGCTGGCCACGGCGGGCTTTCCGTACGTCAGTGCCAACGTGCTGAACGACGAGGGTCCTGCCAAGGGCCAGCCCGCGTTTGCGCCCTACGTGATGCTGGAGCGGCGCTTCACCGACGAAGCCGGCCAGCCGCACACGATGAAGATCGGCGTCATCGGCTTCGTGCCGCCGCAGATCCTGCAGTGGGACCGGCTGCACCTTGCAGGCCGCATCGCGGCGCGCGACATCCCCGAGACCGCACGCGCCCTGGTGCCGAAGATGCGCGCCGAGGGCGCCGACGTGGTGGTGGTGGTGGCCCACTCGGGCTTCGAGTTCGGCACCACGGTGTTCTTTGCCGAGAACACCGTGGCCCGCCTGGCCGAGGTGCCGGGCGTGGACGCCATCGTCTTCGGCCACTCGCACGGCGAATTCCCGGGCACCTTCTTCACGCGCCACCCGAAGGTGGACCTGGCGCGCGGCACCATCAATGGCGTGCCCGCGGTGATGGCCGGCTTCTGGGGCAGCCACCTGGGTGTCATCGACCTCGTGCTGGACAAGGGCGCCGACGGCTGGAAGGTCGGCGACCGCCGCGCCGCGCTGCGCCCGGTCTACGACCGCGCCACGCGCAAGGCGCTGGTGGAGCCCGACGCGGCGCTGGAGGCGCTGGTGCGCGCCGAGCACGAGGGCACGCTGGCGTTCGTGCGCGCCGAGGTGGCGCAGACGCTGGCGCCGATCCAGAGCTACTTCGCGCAGGTCGCCGACGACCCCTCGGTGCAGCTGGTGTCGCTGGCGCAGCTGGCCTACGGCCGGCGCGCGCTGGCCGGCACGCCGCACGCGGCGCTGCCGCTGCTGTCGGCGGCCGCGCCCTTCAAGACCGGCGGCCGCGGCGGCGCCGGCAACTACACCGACATCCCGGCCGGCCCGGTGGCGGTGCGCAACGTGGCCGACCTGTACGTCTACCCCAACACCGTGAACATCGTGCGGCTGAGCGGCGCGCAGGTGCGCGAGTGGCTGGAGATGGCGGCGGTGGCCTTCAACCGCATCGACCCGAACGGCCCGCCCGAACAGGAGCTGATCAACGCCGGCTTCCCGAGCTTCAACTTCGACACGCTCGACGGCGTGACCTACCGCATCGACGTGACCCAGCCCGCCCGCTACGACCGCAGCGGCAAGCTCGTGGCACCCGAGGCGCGCCGCATCAAGGACCTGCGCTTCCAGGGCCAGCCGATCGACGAGCAGGCTTTCTTCGCCGTCGTCACCAACAACTACCGCGCCTCGGGCGGCGGCAATTTCCCCGGGCTCGACGGCAGCAACATCATCCTGAGCGCGCCCGATGAAAACCGCGAGGCGCTGATCCAGTACCTGCAGGCCACGAAGCGGGTCGAGCCCACGGCCGACGGCAACTGGCGCCTGGAGCCGGTGCCCGGCGTGAAGCTGCGCTTCGTCTCCAGCGCCAAGGCGGTGGCGCACCTGGCCCGGGTGCCCGCGGTGCGGCTGGTGGCCGAGCGGGCCGACGGCCTGGCGCAGTTCGAGCTGGTGCCTTGACGGGGATCGCACGGCGGCGCGGCCGGCCGCGCGGGTTCGTCGTCACCGGCACGCTGCTGCTGCTGGCGCTGCTCAGCCTGCTGCTGGCCGGCGCGCTGCTGCTGGCCGGCGCCGCGGCCTGGTACTGGAACGACCTGCCGCCGCTGGACAAGGCCACCGACTACCGGCCGCGCCAGCACCTCACCGTGCTGACGGCCGACGGCGCCGAGATTGCGCAGTTCGGCACCGAGCGGCGGCTCTTCGTGCCCATCGCGCAGACGCCGAAGCTGCTGCAGCAGGCGGTGCTGGCGGTGGAAGACGCCGGCTTCTACGAGCACCGCGGCATCAGCTGGCGCGGCGTGGCGCGGGCCGTGTGGTCCAACGCCACCGGCGGCATCGGCGGCGGGGCCAGCACCATCACGCAGCAGGTCTCGCGCACCTTCTTCCTGAGCACGCGGCGCACGCCCGAGCGCAAGATCAAGGAGGCGCTGATCGCCTGGAAGCTGGAGGCCGAGCTCTCCAAGGACCAGATCCTCGAGCTCTACCTGAACCAGATCTACCTCGGCCAGCGCGCCTACGGCTACGGCGCCGCGGCGCAGGTCTACTTCGGCAAGACGCTGGCACAGCTGAACGTCGCCGAGACCGCGATGCTGGCCGGGCTGCAGCAGAACCCGATCTACGCCAACCCGGTGGCCAACGCGGCCGCGGCCGAGCGCCGCCAGCGCTGGGTGCTGACGCGCATGCTGCGCACCGGCGCCATCACCGAGGCGCAGCACGCCCAGGCGCTGGCCACCCGCCTCAGCTACCGCAGCCCCACCGTGGTGGACGTGCACGCGCAGCATGTGGCCGAGATGGCACGGCGCGCGGTGGTGGACCTGCTGGGCGAGAAGGCCTACACCGAGGGCATCCGCGTGCACACCAGCCTGCGCACCGACGACCAGCGCGCGGCCCACGCCGCCGTGCGCAAGGCGCTGATGGCGCACGAGCGCAAGCAGCGCTGGCGCGGCCCCGAGGACCAGGAGACCCTGCCCGCCGACCCGGCCGAGGCCGAGCGCGCTGCCGCGCTGGCGCTGCGCGACCTGCGCGACGACGAAGACCTGCGCCTGGCCATCGTCATGGCCGCGAGCCCGAAGGAAGTGACGGCCCGGCTGGCCAGCGGCGGCACCGCGGTGCTGCGCGGCGACGCGCTGAAGTGGGTGCAGTCGGCGCTGGCCCCGGGCGCCAGCCCGGCGCTGGCGCTGCGGCGCGGCTCGGTGGTGCGGCTGGACGCCGGGCCGCCAGGCAAGGACGGCAAGCCCAGCTGGACACTGGCGCAGTGGCCCGAGGCCGAAGGTGCGTTCGTGGCGCTCGACCCCGCCACCGGCCGCGTGCGTGCGCTGGTGGGCGGCTTCTCGTTCAGCCGCCAGCAGTTCAACCGCGTCACCAGCGCGCAGCGGCAGCCGGGGTCGGCCCTCAAGCCTTTTTTGTACGCGGCCGCGCTGGAGCACGGCGTGATGCCCGAGACGCTGGTGGAAGACGCCGCACTCACCGCGCCCGACGGCAGTGTGCCGGCCTGGAACCCGCAGAACGCCGACAACAGCTTCGACGGCGACATCACGCTGCGCGAGGGCCTGGTGCGCTCCAAGAACCTGGTCAGCGTGCGCCTGCTGCAGCACCTCGGCCTGCCGGCGGCGCGTGAATGGATCGGCCGCTTCGGCTTCGACATGGCGCAGCAGCCGCAGGACCTGACGCTGGCGCTGGGCACTGGCAGCGTGACGCCGATGCAGATGGCGCTGTCCTACGCGGTGCTGGCCAACGGCGGCCACCGCGTGGCGCCGGTGCTGATCGAGCGCATCGTGGGCCCGCAGGGCCAGGTGCTGTTCCAGGCGCCGCCCGCCGCGCCGCTGGACGAGGCGCAGCGCGTGGTGCCGGCGCGCAACGTGTTCCTGACCAACACGCTGCTGCGCGACGTGACGCAACGCGGCACCGCGGCCAAGGCGCAGGCGCAGCTGAAACGGCCCGACCTGTACGGCAAGACCGGCACCACCAACGACGCGGTGGACGCCTGGTTCGCCGGCTGGGCGCCGGGCGTGGTGGCGGTGGCCTGGGTGGGCCACGACGAGCCGCGCAGCCTGGGCGAACGTGAATCGGGCGGCGGCCTGGCGCTGCCGATCTGGATCGACAGCGTCGGCCGCATGCTGCGCGGCGTGCCGGTGCAGCCGCTGCAGCCGCCCGAAGGCGTGCTGGCCGTGGGCGGCGACTGGCGTTATGCCGAAGCCGCGGACGGCGGCTTCCTGGCGCGCGTGGGCAGCGCGCCGGCGCCGCCCCCGCCACCGGTGCCCACCGAACGCGCCGCGGAGCGCGAGACCCCGGCGGCCACCGGCAGCGGCCGCTGAAAGACCGTCAGGCGGGCTGCACCTCGTCGGTCCAGACCTTGAAGCGCTGCAGCGTGTTGGGGCCCACGTCGCAGGCGTCGCGGCCGCGCGCCATCAGCACGCGGCCGATGCGCGGCGTGTTGTTGCGCGCGTCGAAGGTGTACCAGCGGTCGCCCAGCCAGACCTCGAACCAGGCCGCGAAGTCCATCGGCCCGTAGGGCGGCGGCATGCCGATGTCGCCGAGGTAGCCGGTGCAGTAGCGCGCCGGAATGTTCAGGCAGCGGCACAGCGCGATGGCCAGGTGCGCGTAGTCGCGGCACACGCCCTGACCTTCGTTGTAGGCCTCCCAGGCGGTGCGGGTGCGGCGCGCGTGCTGGTAGCCGAACTGGATGTGCCGGTGCGTGAAGTCGCACACCGCCTGCACCCGCGCCCAGCCGGTGGGCCCGTTGCCGAAGCGCTGCCAGGCCAGCTCGGACAGCAAGTCGGTCTCGCAGTAGCGGCTGCCCAGCAGGTACACCAGCGTCGACTCGGGCAGCAGTTCCACCGGCACCTGCATCGCGCCGGGTGCGGACGCATCGACGAGGCCGCTGTCGCGCACCACCGCGTCGCTGCTCAGCACGAAGCGGCCCTCGGGCGCCACCAGGCGCGTGCACCAGTTGCCGAAGAGGTCGCGGTAGGCCGTCATCGGCACGGCCGGACTCGTCACCAGGTGGTCGGGCCGCACCAGGTCGGACGCGCGCGAGTAGTGGATGCTCAGCGCCAGGATCATCGGCGTGGGCGCCGGGCACTGCACCTCCATCTCGAAGCCGACGCGGATCTGGATCGGCCCGCCGTTCATCGTTTGCCGCCCACCAGGACCAGCACCAGACCCAGCGCCATCGCCGCGCCGCCGGCCCAGACCGGCACGTTGACGGTCTGCTTTTCCTTCACCGAGAGCTCCAGCGGGCCGATCTTGGCCTCGTGCGTGGCCTTGGTGAAGCTGAAGCTGCCGAAGCCCAGGGCCAGGCCGCCCAGCACCAGCAGCACGACGCCGACGAGCTTGATTCCGTTCATGTGTGTTCCCCGGCGAAGGCCCCGGCACGGGCCCGGTTGTCGAAGCGACACCGGCGGCCCGCGCCGCCAGCGCGCGCAACCGGCCTTATAGACCCGGCGCGCCGTGCTGTCCGTGCGCTCGCGCACCGAGCGGCGCGACGGGCAGGCTCAGCGTGAAGCGCGGACCCTGGCCTTCCGGGCCCTGCACGGCCAGCGTGCCCCCCATCAGCCCCAGCAGCGAGCGCGCCAGCATCAGGCCGATGCCGCCGCCCTCGTCGGCCAGCCCCGCGCGCCCGGGGCGGCTGAAAGGCTCGAACAGCTGCGCCTGCTGCGCCGCCGGCATGCCCGAGCCGGTGTCCAGCACGCTCAGGGTGCAGACCCCGGCGGCCAGCTCGGTGCGGATCTCGACCCGCCCGCCGGGCCGGCAGGCGCCGATGGCGATGCCCAGCAGCTGCTCCAGCACCTCGTGCAGGCGTTTCGGCTCGGCCTGCACGGTGGCGTGCAGCGACTCGGCCGGCCCCTGCACCTGCACGCCGCGCGCTTGCGCCTGCGCCTGCACCGAACCCAGCACGCGCTGCACGGCCGCGTCCACCGCCACCGGCTCCAGCGTCAGCCGCACCCCGCCGCTGTCGATGTGCGAGAGCTGCAGCACGTCGTCCACCATGCGCAGCAGCTGCCAGCCGGCCTGCTCGATGTGGGCCACGTAGCGCTGCTGCTCGGCCAGCCGGTCGGCGTCGCCCAGGCGCGGCGCCAGCAGCTGCGCAAAGCCCAGCACGGCGTTGAGCGGCGTGCGCAACTCGTGGCTCATGCGCGACAGGAAGACGGTCTTGGCCTCGCTGGCGGCCTGGGCGCGGTCGCGCTCCAGGCGCAGGCGTTCGGCCTCGCGACGGTCGGTCAGGTCGGTCAGCGTGCCGACGGCGCGCAGCGGGGCGCCGTCGGCGTCGCGCTCGGCCACACGGCCGCGCGACAGCACCCAGCGGTAGCTGCCGTCGGCTGCACGCAGGCGGAATTCGGCCTCGTAGCCCGGCGCGCTGCCGGCCAGGTGGGCCTGCAGCGCAACGAGCATGGGCTGCAGATCGTCGGGGTGCACACGGGCGCGCCAGGTGGCGGTGCTGTCGGCCTCGTCACTGCCGCCATAGCCGAGCAGGGCCTTCCACTGCGGCGAGTAGTGCACGGTGTTGGCGCGGATGTCCAGGTCCCACACGCCGAAGGCCGCGCTTTCCAGGGCCAGGCCCCAACGCTGTTCGAGTTGCTGCAGATCGCTGCGCATGAGGGGGGGGGATTGGTGATGTGCCGCAGCGGTGCCGGGCTCAGCCCTGCTCCGGTGCGATGCCTTGCGCGTAGTCGACCAGGGCTTCCAGGATGGCCTGGCCACGCTCGTCGTCGGCCTCCATCGCGGCGTCGGCCAGGGTGTCGATGCGCTCGAAGAAGGCGGCCAGCGTCAGCCCGCCGCCCTCGCCGCCGTGCAGCCGCGCGGCGCAGTGCTGCTGCCAGCGTTCGTGGTCGGCGCCGTCCAGCGTGGCGGGGAAGTTGCGCGCCCGGTAGCGGAACAGCAGCTCGTCCAGCCGCGGGTCCTGGAAGGCCACGCGCTTGGCGGCCAGCTGGTCGGGCGTCAGATCGCGCAGGCGCTGCAGCGTGCGGCGGTCTTCGTTGCCGACGAAGCCGCCGTAGAGGTCTTCGTCGACGTCGGGCCTGGTGGCCGGTTCGGGCCGCGCGTAGACCTGCGGCCACAGCGGATCGAGCTGGCGGCCCAGCGCCGCGGCGTGGCCGGCATGGGCGAGCGCGGCGTCCAGATCCAGCCCCCAGCGCGCGGCCACCGGCGCCACCGTGCGCAGGTTGCCGATGACGATGGGGCTCTTGTTGATGTGGATGGTCTTGAGCGGCAGCCGCTGCTCGCCCGGCGCCAGATCGGCCTGCTTGCTGTAGATGCGCCGGCGCACGGTGTCGGCGTCCAGCGTGGCCAGCTCGCGTGGGTCGTGTGCCAGGTCCCACACGATGATCTCGTTCTTGTTGCTCGGGTGCTGAGCCAGCGGCCACACCACCGCCATGCAGCCGCGCTCCACGGGGTACATGCCGCTCAGGTGCACGAAGGGCTTGCCGTGGCCGATCTCGTCGAGCACGGCGTCCTTCTTGCGCAGCTTCAGGCAGAAGTCCCACAGCCGCGGCTGGTGGGTCTTGATCAGCCGCGCCAGCGCCACGGTGGCGCGCACGTCGCTCAGTGCATCGTGCGCGGCCTCGTGGCCGATGCCGTTGGCGGCGGTGAGCTGCTCCAGGCGGAACGACGGGCTGCCCGCCCGCTCGCCCGACTCGTGCACCGGCCAGACGATGCCCTCGGGCCGCAGCGCCCAGGTGCAGCGCACCACGTCGAGCAGGTCCCAGCGGCCGCAGCCGTTCTGCCACTCGCGGCCGTAGGGGTCGATCAGGTTGCGCCAGAACAGGTGGCGCGTGACCTCGTCGTCGAAGCGGATGCTGTTGTAGCCCACGCCCACCGTGCCGTCGCGCGCCAGCTCGGCCTCGATGCGCGCGGCGAAGGCGTGCTCCGGCAGGCCGTGCTGCAGGCAGTGCTGGGGCAGGATGCCGGTCAGCAGCACGCTTTCGGGGTCGGGCAGCGTGTCGGGTGCGGGCTGGCAGTGCCACATCACCGGCTCGCCGATCTCGTTCAGCTCGGCGTCGGTGCGCACGCCGGCAAACTGCGCCGGGCGGTCGCGTCGGGGCACGCGGCCGAAGGTCTCGTAGTCGTGCCAGAAGAAGGTGTTGGCGGCCATGGGGCATCACGATAGCGCACGGGCAGATCTGCACCTGTCGCCATAGACTCCGCGCCCCCGCCTGCCACCACCACCGATGATGCCCAGCCGCCGTTCCTGCCGACCCGCCCGCGCCACCGCGGCGCGCCTCTCGACCCTGGCTGCCGCGCTGCTCTGTGCCACGGCGGCCTGGGCCGCCGAGCCGCCCGGGGCGCAGGCCTGCACCGACTTCGATGCCTATGTCAACGGCGCCTGGCAGGCCGCCACGGTGCTGCCGCCCGACCGCGCCCGCATCGGCAGCTTCGACGAGCTGGCACGCCAGAACGACCGCCTGCTGGAAGTTGCGCTGGCCGAGCTGGTGGCCGAGCCGGCGCGCCAGAACACGCCGGGCCTGAAGCTGCTGGCGGCCTACTACCGCAGCGGCATGGACGAAGCTGCCATCGAACGGCAGGGCCTGGCGCCGCTGGCCGCCTGGCTGAAGCGCCTGGACGGCCTGCAGCGCCAGGACCTGCCGGCCCTGTTGGGCGAGCTGTCCCGCCTGCAGCTCGACCTGCCGCTGCAGCCGGCCGTGGCCATCGACACCAAGGACGTGAGGCGCCACGCCCTGTGGGCGCAGCAGGGCGGCCTGGGCCTGCCCGACCGCGACGACTACGCCGCCACCGACGAACGTTCGCGCCGCCTGCAGGCCGCCTACCGCACCTACGCCACGCGGCTGCTGGGCGCGGCCGGCGCACCGGCCGATGCCGGGACGATCGACGCGCTGATGGATTTCGAGGCCCGCATCGCCCAGGCCACGATGACGCGCGTGCAGCGCCGTGACCCGCAGGCCACCTACAACCGGCTGGATCTGGCGGCGCTGCAGGCGCGGGCGCCGGGCTTCGACTGGGCTGCCTGGCAGCGCGCCTACACGGGCCAGGACACGGCGCGCGCGATGATCGTGGCCAACCCCGCCGTGGCCGACACGCTGGCGGCGCTGGCCCAGGACGCGCCGCTCGACAGCTGGCGCAGCTACCTGCGCCTGCGGCTGCTGGATGCCACGGCCGAGAAGCTGCCGCGCGCGCTGGCACAGGCGCACTTCGACTACCGCAGCGGCGCGATCCGCGGGCTGAAGACCGAACCGCCGCGTGTCGAGCGCGTGATCCTGGCCATCGGCGGCGCCACCGGCGGCCAGCCGCTGGGCGAGAGCCTGGGCCAGCTCTTCGTCGCCAAGGCCTTTGCGCCGGCCGCCCAGGCGCGCGCGCTGGCGATGGTGGACGACATCCGCAGCGCCATGCGCACGCGGGTGCAGGCGCTGCCCTGGATGGGTGACGAGACGCGCGTGCAGGCGCTGGCCAAGCTCGATCAGATGGTGACGCAGATCGGCGCACCCGCGCAGTGGCGCACCTACGACGGCCTGACCCTGCGGCCGGACGACTACGCCGGCAACCAGCTGCGCACCAGCGCCTGGTTCACCGCCTCGCGCCTGGCGGAGCTGGACGCGCCGGTGGACCGCCTGCGCTGGACCACCAGCCCGCACATCGTCAACGCCTTCGCGGCGGGCGGCAACCGCATCGTGTTCCCGGCGGGCATCCTGCAGCCGCCGTTCTTCGACGCGGGCGCCGACGACGCCAGCAACTACGGCGCCATCGGCATGGTCATCGGCCACGAGATCACGCACCACTTCGACGACCGCGGCCGCCAGTTCGACGCGCTGGGCCACCTGCGCGACTGGTGGACCGCGGCCGACGCCACGGCCTACCGCCAGCGCGCCCAGCGTGTGGCCGCGCTGTACAGCGGCTACGAGCCGCTGCCGGGCCTGCGCATCAACGGGCAGCAGATGCTGGGCGAGAACATCTCCGACTTGGGCGGCCTGCAGATCGCCTACGACGGGCTGCAGATCGCGCTGCAGCGCCAGCGCCAGGCCGGCCAGCCGCTGCCCTTGATCGACGGGCGCACGCCGGAGCAGCGCTTCTTCATCGCCAACGCGGTGGTGTGGCGCAACAAGGCGCGCGCGGAACACATCGCCAACCAGCTGCGCACCGGGCAGCATTCGCCGGGCCGTTACCGCGTGCTGGGGCCGATGTCGAATTCACCGGCCTTTGCGCAGGCCTTCGGCTGCAAGGCCGGTGATGCGATGGTGGCGCCGGACCCGATCCGCATCTGGTGACCGGGCGGCGCCCGGGCGCTGCCGCAGCCTACAGCCGCCGCACCACCACGCTGCCCACCGAATACCCGGCGCCGAAGCTGCAGATGACGCCCAGGTCGCCGGCCTTCAGGTCGGCGTGGTGGTGGTGGAAGGCGATGATGCTGCCGGCACTGGCCGTGTTGGCGTAGTCGCTCAGGATGATGGGCGCGAGATCGTCGCCCACGTCCTGGCCGACGAGCTTCTTCACGATCAGCTGGTTCATGCCCAGGTTGGCCTGGTGCAGCCAGAAGCGGCGCACGCCGGTGGGCTCGAAGCCCAGGTCGTGCAGGTGGCCTTCGATGTGCGCGGCAGCCATCGGCACGACTTCCTTGAAGACCTTGCGGCCCTCCTGCATGAAGGTCTTGTCGCGCGCGTCGGGGTCGGTGTCCTCGCAGCGGTTCATGAAGCCCGCGTTGTTGCGGATGTGGTTGCTGTACTGGGTGACCAGGCGCGTGCCCAGCACCTGCCACTGGTCGGCGCTGGTGGCGGTGTCGGCCGCTTCCACGATGACCGCGGTGCACACGTCGCCGAAGATGAAGTGGCAGTCGCGGTCGCGCCACTCGAGGTGGGCCGAGGTGATCTCGGGGTTGACCACCAGCACACACTTCGCGCTGCCGCTGCGCACCGCGTTGGCCGCCTGCTCGATGGCGAAGGTGGCGCTGGAGCAGGCCACGTTCATGTCGAAGCCGTAGCCGCCGGCGCCGATGGCCGCCTGGATCTCGCAGGCCATGGCCGGGTAGGCGCGCTGCATGTTGGCGGCGGCGCACAGCACGCCGTCGATGTCGGCGCCGGTCTTGCCGGCGGCGGCCATGGCCTGGCGGGCTGCGTCCACCGCGATCTCGGCCATCAGGCTCAGCTCGCCGTCGGGCCGCGGCGCGAAGCGCGGGCGCATGCGCGTGGGGTCGAGCACGCCGGCCTTGTCGATAACGTAGCGCTGCCGGATGCCGCTGGCCTTCTCGATGAACTCGACGCTGGAGTGCACCATCGCCGGCACCTCGCCCGCCGCGATGCGCGGCGCGTTGCGCTGGTTCTGCAGGTCGGCGTAGGCGTTGAAGGAAGCCACCAACTCGGCGTTGGTGATGACGTGCGGCGGCTGGTACAGCCCGGTGCCGCTGATGACGACGTTTTTCATGGGCGGCGAGTGTAGGCCGCGCACCCCGTCGTCACATTGGCGGCAACCCGGGAAGGGCTGCCGCCGGGCCGGGGCTTACTTGCGCGCGGTCTTCTTGGCCGCCGTGCTGCCGGCCTGCAGCGCCTCGCTCATGCCGATCAGCACGCCGCTGACCATCGCGGTGTAGCTCTCGGCCATCGCCTGCGCGGCCTTCATCGATGCGGCGCGCGTGCTGCGCAGCGCGGTCTGCATCTGCTCGGCCATCTGCTCCGCGGTGGCGGTGGCCTGCGCGCCCGACAGCGTGCCGCCGGCCTGCATCTTCTCGAGGATGGGGCCCCAGGCGGCAGCCATCGGCGCGTCGGCACCGCCGGCGGCCTTCTTGACGGCGCTGAAGAAGCTGTCTTCCATCTTCTCCAGGTCGTCCAGCGCCTTCTGCAGGTGCTTGCCGCGCAGGTCGGCGCCCTGCGCCACCAGCGTGTTGAGCGCGGCGCGGTTGGCCTCCACGGCCTTGAGCATGGCTTCGTCCATGCCGGAGACGGCCTTGTCGAGCAGCGACTCGGGGTCGATGCCGGCGGTCATGTTCTTGGCGACACCGGTGCTGGCGGCCTCGGCCACCTGCTTGAGCGCGCCACGGATGTTCTTCAGCGAGAGTTCGCGGCCCTGCAGCGCGGCCAGCGTGGCGTCGCTGACGGCCTTCTTGAGCTGCGCGCCCTGCTTGGCGGTGGCGGTCTCGAACATCGAGATCAGGGCATCGGCGTCGATCATGGACTTGGCCATCGGAATCCTCCTGGGTTGTTGCTGCCGATGCTCTCACCGGCCGTGTTCAGGGGCAAGCGCCGAACCTGCCAATGGTGCAGTCCCGCCACGCCGGCCGGCCGGGTCAGCGCCGGTTCAGGCTTTGGCGGCAGGCTTGTTGTGCGAGGCAAAGACCGAGGCGCTGCCGTCGGCGCGCAGCAGCAGCACGTCGTACGGGTCCTTCTGGTTGCCGTAGTCGGGGCCGTCCATGCCGGGCGAGCCGATCGGCATGCCCGGCACCGCCAGCCCCACGGCGGCAGGCCGCTCCTTCAGCAGGCGCTGGATGTCGCGCGCCGGCACGTGGCCCTCGATGGCATAGCCGCCGACCAGCGCGGTGTGGCAGGAGCCGTATTTGTCGGCCACCTTCAGCCGTTTGCGCACCGCGGTGTTGCCGGTGTCGAAGACCTTGACGGTGAAGCCGTGGGCCTCCATGTGGGTGACCCAGTCCTTGCAACAGCCGCAGCTGGGGCTCTTCCAGACTTCCACCAGCGGGCCGGCGGCGGCGGGCCTGGCGGCCCAGGCGGGCGCCAGCAGCAGGGCGGCCAGGCCGGCCAGGGCGTGTCGGCGGGTGGTGGAGGTGTTGACGTGGGACATGCGATGGCAATCAGGCGGTGACAGCCCGCCAGTCTCAACGCCGCCAGGACTTCCTGCAAGCCGCTGCCGTCAATGGCTGCCCGGCGACAGGGCCGTTGAGACCCGATCAGGCGCCGTCGCTCGGCGCCCGGCTGAGCTCGTTGTTGGCCGTCACCAGCGTCTGCAGCATGCGCATGAACTCGGCCCGCTCGGGCTCGGGCAGCGGCTGCAGCATGCGCGCCTGCGCCCGCAGCATGCCGGGCACCGCGCGGCGCAGCAGCTCGTGGCCGGCCTCGGTGAGCGTGAGCAGACGGACGCGGCGATCGTCCGGCGAGGCGCTGCGCTGCAGCAGCCCGCGCGCTTCCAGCCGGTCGACCACGCCGCCGATGGTTGACGTGTCCTGACCGATGGCACCCGCCAGCGTGCGCTGGTCGACGCCCGGCGTGTTGGACACCGTCTGCAGCACGGCGTACTGCACCGGCGTCAAGCCGGTCGGCTCGATCTCCTGCAGGAAGATCGCCACGGCGATCTGGTGCAGGCGCCGGATGTGGTGGCCCGGCAGGGTCTCGAGTTCGATGGGTGTCGATCCGGTCGGTGGCATGGGGGCGGTGCTCGATCGGCTGGGAACCAAGGGTTTTTACTGGGCTTCGCCGATCATGTTATCACTACACTTTTCATCAGTGTGCTGATTATCAGCCCCCTGTCGTTCAAGGAGCAGCCCCCGTGAGCCAGCACGATTCTTCACTCCCGGTCCTGGTCGCCGGTGGCGGCATCGGCGGCGTGGCCGCGGCGCTGGCGCTGGTGCGCCAGGGCTTTGCGGTCCGGGTGCTGGAGCAGGCGGCGCAGCTGGGCGAGATCGGCGCCGGCATCCAGCTCGGCCCGAATGCGTTTGCGGCCTTCGACGCGCTGGGCATCGGCGAGATCGCCCGCGGCCGCGCGGTCTACACCGACGAGATGGTCATGCACGACGCGCTGGACGAAACACTCGTCGGCCGCATCCCCACCGGCGATGCCTTCCGGCGCCGCTTCGGCAACCCCTACGCGGTGATCCACCGCGCCGACGTGCACGGCGCGCTGCTGGAAGGCGCGCAGGCCACCGGCCGCATCGAGCTGGCCACCGCCACGGCCGTGCAGCGCGTGGAGCAGGACGACGACGGCGTGACCGTGTTCGACGCCCGCGGCGGCCGCCACCGCGGCCTGGCGCTGATCGGCGCCGACGGCGTGAAGTCGGCCGTGCGCCGGCAGTACGTGGGCGACGAGGCGCGCGTCTCGGGCCACGTGGTCTACCGGGCCGTCGTCGACAAGAAGGACTTCCCGCAAGACCTGGCGTGGAACGCCGCCGCCATCTGGGTCGGCCCCAACTGCCACCTGGTGCACTACCCGCTGCGCGGCGGCGACCAGTACAACGTGGTCGTCACCTTCCACAGCCGCAACCAGGAAGAGTGGAGCGTGCGAGAAGGCAGCCGCGACGAGGTGCTGAGCTACTTCGACGGCATCTGCCCGCGCGCGCGGCAGCTGATCGAATTGCCCAAGGACTGGAAGCGCTGGGCCACCGCCGACCGCGAGCCCATCGGCCAGTGGAACTATGGCCGCGTCACGCTGCTGGGCGACGCCGCGCATCCCACGCTGCAGTACCTGGCGCAGGGCGCCTGCATGGCGATGGAAGATGCGGTGACGCTGGGCGAGGCGCTGCGCGTGAGCGGCAATCACTTCGGCAAGGCCTTTGCGCTGTACCAGCGCTCGCGCGTGGCACGCACGGCGCGCATCGTGCTGTCGGCACGCGAGATGGGCCGCCTGTTCCATGCCCAGGGTGTGGAACGCCTGGTGCGCAATGATCTGTGGAAGGGCCGCACGCCCGACCGTTTCTACGACGCGATGGAGTGGCTCTACGGCTGGACCGCAGAGAACTGCCTGGCGGATTGAACCTGGAGCCCCCATGAACGAACTCGCCCGACTCGAAGACCTGCCGCAGAGCTACCGCGATCAGCTCAAGGCCCACAACCTGGTGCCGCTGTGGCCCAGCCTGCGCGGTGTGCTGCCGCCGCAGGTGCCCACGCGCCACACACGCGCCACCTGCTGGCCTTACGCGTCGATCAAGCCGCTGCTGCTGCAGGCCGGCGAGCTGACGCCGATCGAGAAGGCCGAGCGGCGTGTGCTGGTGCTGGCCAACCCCGGCCACGGCCTGGAGAAAATGCAGGCCAGCGCCGCCATGTACCTGGGCATGCAGCTGCTGCTGCCCGGCGAATGGGCGCCGGCGCACCGCCACACGCCCAACGCCGTGCGCGTGGTGGTGGAAGGTGAAAGCGCCTACACCACCGTCAACGGCGAGAAGTGCGTGATGCGCCGCGGCGACCTCATCCTCACGCCCACCGGCCAGTGGCACGAACACGGCCACGACGGCGACCAGCCCGTGGTGTGGCTCGACATCCTGGACCTGCCGCTCGTCTACTACATGGAGGCCAGCTACCACATCGACGGCGCGCGCCAGGCCGTCAAGCCCGACCGCGGCGACGTGGCCTACGCGCACGGCGGCATGGTGCCGTCGGTCGACTTCGAGCGCGCCGACAAGCCCTACCCGATGCTGCGCTACCCCTGGGTGGACGCGCGCGCCGCGCTGCTGGCGCTGGCGCACAACCAGCCCGATCTGGCCAGCGTGCAGATCACCTACACCAACCCCGAGACCGGCGGCCCGGCGCAGAACATCCTGGGCTACTACGCGCAAATGCTGCGCCCGGGGCAGACGCTGCAGCTGCCGGTGCGGTCACCGGCGATGGTGTTCCACCTGATCGAAGGCGCAGCCGACGTGCAGATCGCCGAGCAGCGCTTCACGCTGGCCGAGGCCGACACCTGCTGCGCGCCGGGCTACACCGCGGTGACGCTCGTCAACCGCTCGGCCGATGCGCCGGCATTCATCTTCATCGCCGACGAGACGCCGCTGCACAAGAAGCTGGGCGTGTTCGAGCGGCGCGACTGAACGTTCACCTCCGACAACACAGCATGAGCACCACCTACCTCTGGAACCCGCCGCCCGTGCGCTCGCTGCCGGTGCGCGGCACGGCCGACCGCCTGCCCATCCACCGCATCTTCTGCGTCGGCCGCAACTACCACGCACACGCGGTCGAGATGGGCCGCCCGGTGGACAAGCGCGTGGAGGTGCCGTTCTACTTCACCAAGTCACCCGACACGCTGGTGGAGTCGGGCGCCACGGTGCCCTACCCGCCCGGCACGAAGAACTACCACCACGAGATGGAGCTGGTGCTGGTGGTCGGCAAGCCGGGCTTCCGCGTGCCGCAGGCCGAGGCGGGCTCCCTCATCTACGGCTACGCCTGCGGCCTGGACATGACGCGGCGCGACCTGCAGCTGCTGGCGCGCGACAAGGGCCGACCCTGGGACCTGGGCAAGGACATCGAGCAGGGCGCGGTGGTGTCGGAGGTGGTGCCGATGCCCGGCGTCGTCATCGAACAGGCTGCGCTGGAGCTGCGGGTCAACGGCGTGACGAAGCAGCAGTCGGACGTGGACCAGCTGATCTGGAACATCCCCGAGCTGATTGCCGACCTGTCCACCTACTACCACCTGCAGCCCGGCGACCTGATCTTCACCGGCACGCCCGAAGGCGTGGGCCCGGTGGTGGCGGGCGAGCGCATCGATGGCAGCATCGAGGGCATCGGCCCCATCGTGCTGCACGTCGGCCCGGCGGAGTGACGGCCCGCGGCCCTCAGCCGCACTGCCCCACGTAGCCGCAGACGGTGCAGAAGTCGCAGCCGTCCTTGTGGATCATCGCGGCATGGCCGCACTCGGGGCACGGGCGGCCCGGCATGGGCCGGGGCGTGGCGGACCCCGCTGCCGGGCCCGCCGGGCCCGCCGCGCCGGGTGCATCCAGCACGCCCATTTGCTGCAGCGGCAGGCCTTCCTCGTCCAGCACGCCGAGCATCGCGTAGCGGTGGATGATCAGCCGCGCCAGATAGGCCACGGTCGACGGCCAGGTCTGCTGCCGCTGCTGCCCCGGCGGGCGGCAGGGCACGAAGGCCATGAAGTGGCCCAGCGGCTCGGCGTAGTTGAGCAGCTTGCGCAGCTTCATGCCGATCCAGCCCGGGTCGATCACGCGCATGTCCAGCGACAGCACGCGCGCCAGGCCGTCCAGCGCGCGCGGGTAGTTGCCCGAGAAGCCCAGCGCGCAGGGGCGCGTGACGGTGCCGCCGTCGGGCGTGGGCAGCGTCACCTCCTTCAGCGTCAGCGTGAAGGCCTCGCCGGTGGCGGCGTTGTGCACGTCCACCGCCCAGGCCAGCGTGCCGGACGGCCCCGTGCGCGGCTCGTCGCGGCTGAAGAGGGCGTCCATCACCGGCGTGGCGCCGCCCGGCTGCAGCGCGCCCAGCTGCTCGCAGCGCCAGCGCAGCACCGCAGCCATCGCCGCCACCACGCCGGGGAAGGGCCGCGGCTGGCCGGTGGGCGGGAACGGCATCTCGAAGTCGCGCTCCTCGGCCACGGTGGCCAGCGCGTCGAGCTTCAGGCGCAGCCAGGCCGCGTCGTTGCTGCGCAGGTCCATCGACAGCGTCTTGGCCAGCGCGCCCAGGCCGCGCGGCTGCTCGGCGCCGTTGACCCACACCTCGAACGGGCGCGGCGGTGTGCCCTCTTCGCCGACGAAGAGCGCAAAGTCGCCGAAAGGGTGGTGGACCATGAAGGTCCAGGCCGCGTTGCCCGCGGGCAGCTCCGGCCGGCCGGGCCAGCGCAGGCTGGCCAGCACCGGGGCCGGCAGGTGTTCGACGGCCAGGCGCTGGTTGGCCAGCAGCGCCGGCGGGCGGGCGCCGCCGGCGGGCGCCATCGGGCTGGTGGCCAGCGGACCGGCCGCCAGCACCAGCGGCTGCGCCGACTCGGCCGTGACGCTCAGCACCGAGCCCAGCACCGCGTTCGGCCGGTAGGTGGCCAGGCCCTTGAGCCCTGCGCGCCAGGCCTGCAGGTACAGGCCCTGGAAGTCGGCGTACGGGTAGTCGGCCGGCACGTTGACGGTCTTGCTGATGGCGCTGTCGATGAAGGGCGCCACCGCAGCCACCATCGCGGCGTGGGCCTGCGCGCTCATCTCCAGCGCGGTGACGAAGGCCGGCGTCAGCGGCGCGTCGGGCCCGCGCAGGTGGCGGTACAGGCGCCAGGCGTGGTCCTCGACCGCAAACTCCTTGACGCTGCCGTCGGCCTCGCGCTTCCTGCGCGTGTAGCGCCAGCTGAACGCGGGCTCGATGCCGTTGCTGGCGTTGTCGGCGAAGGCCAGGCTGATGGTGCCGGTGGGCGCGATCGACAGCAGGTGCGAGTTGCGCAGCCCGGTGGCGCGGATGCGCTCGCGCAGCGCCGCCGGCAGGCGTGACGCGCAGCTGGTGCCCGACAGCATCAGGTCGGCGTTGAAGAGCGCAAACACGCCGCGCTCCACCGCCAGCTCGGCCGACGCGGCGTAGGCCGCGTCGCGCATCAGCTCGGCCACGCGGGCGGCCTGGCGGCGCGCCGGTTCTTCGTCGTAGCGCAGGCCCAGCATCACGAGTGCATCGCCCAGGCCCGTGAAGCCCAGGCCGATGCGCCGCTTGCGGCGTGCCTCCTCCTGCTGCTGCGGCAGCGGCCACACGGTGGCGTCGAGCACGTTGTCGAGCATGCGCACCGCCACCTGCGCCAGTTGCACGAAGGCGGTCTCGTCGAAGTGCGCGTCGGCCTCGAAGGGCCGGCGCACGAAGCGCGTGAGGTCGATGCTGCCCAGGCAGCAGCAGCCGTAGGGCGGCAGCGGCTGCTCGCCGCAGGGGTTGGTGCTGGCGATGCTTTCGCAGTAGGCGAGGTTGTTGTCGCGGTGGATGGCGTCCAGGAACAGCACGCCGGGCTCGGCGTGGTCGTAGGTGGAACGCATGACCTGGTCCCACAACGCACGCGCCGGCAGGCGGCGGTAGACCCACTGCGTGCTGCCGTCGTGCAGCGTGCGGGCATGCGCGCCCTCGGCCTTCTGCGCCGCGCCGGGCTCGGCGCGGTGCACGAGCTCCACCTCGGTGTCGGCGACCACCGCTTCCATGAATGCATCGGTCACGCCCACCGAGAGGTTGAAGTTCTTCAGGTCACCCTGGTCCTTGGCGTGGATGAAGGCCTCGATGTCGGGGTGGTCGCAGCGCAGCACGCCCATCTGCGCGCCGCGGCGTGCGCCGGCGGACTCCACCGTCTCGCAGGAGCGGTCGAACACACGCATGTAGCTCACCGGCCCGCTGGCGTGGCTCTGCGTGCTGCCGACCCAGGCGCCGCTGGGGCGGATGCGGCTGAAGTCGTAGCCCACGCCGCCGCCGCGGCGCATGGTCTCTGCCGCTTCGGCCAGCGCGGTGTAGATGCCGGGGTGGCCGTCCTCGGGGCGGCTGATGCTGTCGCCCACCGGCTGCACGAAGCAGTTGATCAGCGTCGCCGCCAGCGAGGTGCCGGCCGCCGACTGGATGCGCCCGGCCGGGATGAAGCCGTCGGCCAGCGCCTGCTCGAAGCGCGCCTGCCAGTGCAGCCGCTGCTCGGGCGCTTCCACCGCGGCCAGGGCCTGCGCCACACGGCGGTGCACGTCCTGCACGCTGCGCTCGTCGCCCTTGGCGTACTTTTCGGCCAGCACCTCGGCGCTGATGGGTTGCGGCGGCGGCAGTCTGCCGGGCGCGGCCGGGGATGCGGCGGCTCGCCCGGCCAGCGTGGCCGGGTCCTGCAAAGGGGTGTTCATGGGCGGGCCTCGGTGGGCCGCGCGCAGCGCCTCAGGCGGGCAGCGCGGCGGGGGGTGTCAGCAGGCGGTCCAGTAAATCACGCACGCTGCGGATCTGCTGACCAAAGGGCAAGGCCCCGGCGCCGCGGAAGAAGAGGCCCTTCTTCACGTCGCCGCGCAGTGCGGCGGCCAGCTGGTTGTCGATGCAGAACTGGCCCCAGCCGGGCAGCCCGTCGCGCAGGCCGCATTGCGCCAGGCAGTCGAAGGCCTTGGTGCAGCGCGCCTTGACATGCGCCACGGCCTGCAGCTTGGGCTCGATCTTCAGGTAGTTGCGCAGCCAGGGCGTGCCCACGGCGCGCGCGGGCAGGCCGGCGACGCTGGTGAACTCGACCATGTCCTCGTCGCGCGCCTCGGCCAGCACGCGCTTGAACTCGGGGTGCGCGTCGCATTCGGTCGTGACGGCAAAGGGTGTGCCCAGCTGCACCGCGGCAGCACCCAGCGCCTGCAGCCGCGCGATGTCCTCGAAGCTGCGCACGCCGCCGGCGGCGATGAGCGGGATGTCCTTCTCGATGCCGGCCGCGCGCAGGAACGCCAGCGACTGCGGGATCACGTTCTCGAAATCGAATCGCGGGTCGTTCAGGTCGGCGATGCGGGCTGCGCCCAGGTGCCCGCCGGCCAGGCGCGGGTGTTCGATGACGATGGCGTCGGGCAGGCGCTTCTTGCGCTCCCACTTCTTCACGAGCAGCTGCACGCCGCGCGCGTCGCTGAGGATCGGGATCAGCGCCGCGCGCGGATGATCCTGCGCCAGGTCGGGCAGGTCCAGCGGCAGGCCGGCGCCCACCACCACGGCGTCGATGCCGGCTTCCAGCGCACAGCGCACGCTGGCCGCGTAGGCGCTGACGGCGCGCATCACGTTGATGGCCAGCAGCCCGCGCCCGCCCGAGCGCACACGCGCCGCGGCGATCTCGCGCGACAGGGCCTCGAGGTTGGCGGCGTCGATGAGCTCGCGCGCTTGCGCCGTGTCGCCCAGGTCGAGCCCGCGCGTGCGGTCCATCAGGTCCGGGTGGTGGCGGCGCAGGTCCACGCTGCTGAGCGTGCCCACCGCGCCTTCGGCGGCCACGCTGCCCGCCAGGCCGTGCGCCGACACGCCCACGCCCATGCCGCCCTGCACCACCGGCAGCAGCGTGCGGCCCGCCAGGTGCAGCGGCTTCAGGCCGCTGGCGGCCAGGCGCGCGGCCAGCGCGCTCAATGCAGCACCAGCAGCGGCAGCTTGCAGCGCGACAGCACGTTCTTGGTGTGCGACCCGAACAGCAGTTCGCCGAACGCGCCGCGGCCATGCGTGACCATCACGATCAGGTCGCAGCCATATTCGGTGGCGGCCTGGATGATGGCGTCGTCCACGGCGTCGGTGCGCGCGAACTTGCCGTGGAACTCGACCCCCTGCTCGTCGGCCTTGGCCTTGAAGGCGGCCAGCACCTGGCGGGCGTGGGCCTCGGTGCGGGCCTGGTGCTCGTCGGTGTCGCGGGTGTAGACGGCCACGTTGGTGCCCATGTGCGGCAGCGGCGGCAGCGGCTCGGCCACGAAGCCGGTGATGCGGGCCCCCAGCTTGCGCGCCAACTCCAGGCTGGACTGCGCCGCGCGCTCGGAGAGTTCACTGCCGTCCAGCGGCACGAGGAGGTGGTGGTACATGGGGCTTCACGCGGTGGCCGCGGGATCGCCCGCGTCGGTGCGGCCACTGTAGGCAGCCCGCCGCTCTGCGGGCTTGACCCGCGTCAAGAACCCAGGCGGCGCAGGTCGTCGGCGTCCAGCTCCAGCTTCACGAAGGCCTCGGTGGCCGACTGCACACCGCCCGGCCCGCCGGCACGACCCTGGCGCGACCGGGTCGCGCCCACGTACAGCCGCGTGCCGGCCGTGTGGCGCCAGGCGTAGGTGAGCGACTCGGTGCGCGACAGCTCGTCGGCCGCGGCCACGCCCGGTTCGGCCCGGCGGTCGAGCGTGCGGCGCTCGACGATGGCGCGCAGGTTGTGGCGGGCGTCGAAGTGCCACACCGCCAGCCATTGCTGCGCCGTCTCGCGGTAGGTCTGGCGGCCCGCGTCGCGCAGCCAGGCGATGTTCAGGCGCGGCTCCAGCTCCAGCGCCGCCAGCGGGCGCAGCCGTGCGGCCAGGTTGTAGCGGCCGCCGGGGCGCACCATGCCCTGCGGTACGCCGGCGGCGCCGGCCAGCAACGGCCCGGCGGCGACGTCGGCCAGGCGGCCCAGGTCGACCGAGGTGTCGACCAGCGGGAACCAGGTCGCCGGCGTCATCACGAGCCCGGTGTTGAGGTAGTTCTCGGCCAGCAGCGGCGCGGCTGCAGCGGTGCGCACCCGCGAGTGGCCGTACCAGCGCAGCCACCATTCCAGGTTGCGCGCCGCGGTGGCGTACAGGCCCGGCCGCACCACCTCCTGCACCACGGCGCCGGTGACGCGGTCGCGCACCTGGTAGGCGTCGACCTCCAGGAAAAAGTCGTTGAACGGACCCACGCCGCGCCAGCCGGTGCTGTGGAAGGCCTCGATCCTGCGCACGCCGGCCTGGTTGACGAAGCCGGTGTCGTGGCGGAAGCCGGTGCCGATGTCGTCGAGGCCGAGCGAGGTCTCGCCGTCGCCGCTCTGGCGCAGCAGCCGCAGGCGCAGCCGGTCGCCGTCCACCGGGGCGCCGGCGCGCAGTTCGCCGCCCACCGCCTGCGCCGTGGTGCGCGAGTGCAGCCACTGGCCGCGCAGGCGCCACTGCTCGCTGAGCTGCCAGCCCAGGTCGGGGCCGAGCACGGTGTTCTCGCCGCGGCCCTGCTCGTAGCGCCGCGCGGTGGCGATGGCGCCGAAGGCCAGCCCGTCGGTGTCGCGCCGGCCGCGCAGCGCCACACTGTCGGAGCCCGGCTGCGGCGCGAAGCCGGTGCCGTAGGCGCCGGGCAGCAGCACCAGGCCGCCGCCTTCGTCGCGGATGGCGAAGGCCGTGCCGGCCCAGGCCTGCCCACGCCAGGTGCTGCGCAGCCCGCCGCGCGGCTGCGTGAAGCTGCGGGTGTACAGCGCATCGGTGGGCGTGCGCAGCAGGTCGGCCGACTCGAAGAAAAACGGCCGCTTCTCGGCCAGGAAGAGCGCAAAGCGCGAGTTGCCGGCCAGCTGCGGCACGTCCAGCGCCACCTGCGAAAAGTCGGGGTTGAGCGTGGCGTCCACCACCAGCTCGGCGCGCGGGCGCCATTTCAGGTCGAGGCTGGCTTCGGTCTCGGTCTTGCGGGTGCCGCCCGCGTCGATGCTGCGCACCGTCAGGCCGGGGCGCAGCGTCAGGAAATGGTGCTGCTGCGGCAGCTGCACGCCGGCCAGCGGCTGCAGCGTGGCGATGAAGCTGGCCGCGTCGCGCGGGATCAGCACCGACGACAGCAGGTGGAACTGCTCGCGCGGCAGGCGGCGCGCGACCATGACACGCCAGTCCTGCCGGCCCTCGGCAAAACGCAGCGACGCAAACGGCAGCCGCAGCACCGCGGTCCAGCCGTCGGGGCTGCGCGCGGTGGCGGCGTCCCAGTCGAAGTCGGGCGAGAAGTCCTCGCTGTCGTCGGACGCGGTGTGCAGCCCGTCGGCCGTGCTGCCGGCGGCATTGACGCGGAACCACTGCGCCGAACTGCGCGTGCCGATGGGGTCGACGTAGACGACCACGAAGTCCTGTGTGCGGTTGACGCCGTCGTGGCGCACGATCAGGTCGCGGATCTGCCCCGGCGCGCTGTCCAGCGCCTGGATGCCGACGTAGATCGCCTGCTCGTCGAACAGCACCTGCACCCGCGTGGCCTGCACCGGCGCGGCGCCGGTGACGGGGAACTTCTCGACGAAGCCGCCGAAGACCGGCGCGCGCTGCCAGGCGGGGTGGGACAGCGTGCCGTCGAGCGCAATCACCTCGCCGGGGCGCAGCGGCGCGGCCGTCATCGGGGCCTCTTCACGGGCCGGGGTCTGGGCCTGCGCGCCCAGGCAGGCCCAGGCCAGGGCCAGGGCGGCGATCCATCGCATCGTCATCGACTGTCTTCTTGTGGCGGCAAAAGCTGTGGATTCTGCCGCCGGCCCGCCCGGTTTCAGGTCTGCCCGAAGGCCGATGCCGGAGGATGGGGGGCCGCCGGCGACGCCGGCAGCCGCGTGCTGCGCCACAGCAGCCACGCGGCGATGGCGCCGTTGAGCAGGTTCCACGCGATGCCGTTGATGAACGCCGCCTGGTAGCTGCCGGTGAGGTCGAACACCTTGCCCGACATCCAGCCGCCCAGCGCCATGCCCAGCAGCGTGCACATCAGCACCGTGCCCACGCGCGCACCGGCCTCCTTGGGCGGGAAGTGCTCGCGCACGATGATCGCGTAGCTGGGCACGATGCCGCCCTGGAACAGGCCGAACAGCGCCGAGATGATGTACAGCGACACCAGCCCGTCGAAGGGCAGGAACAGCCTGCCCAGCAGCAGCGTGCGGATGCCGCCGATGCGGTCGCAGATGGCGCCGCTGACGAGCCGGCTGACGATGCCGCAGGCCAGCATCAGGCTCAGCATCTCGGCGCCGCGCGCCACGCCGTAGCCGAGGTCGCCGCAGTAGGCCACGATGTGCACCTGCGGCATGGCCATGGCCACGCAGCAGGCCACGCCGGCCACGCACAGCACGCCCTGCGCCTGCGCCAGGCTCAGGCCGAAGGGCCGGCTCGACGGCACCGCGGCAGCCCGCCCCGGCCCGGCCTTGGGCGGCGCGGCCACGGCCGCCGGCGGGCGCGGGCGCATCAGCAGCGCCAGGCCGGCCATCACCAGGCCGCTGAAGAGGCCGAGGCCGATGCAGGTGGGCCGCCAGCCGTAGGCGGCCACGAAATGCTGCACCACCGGCGGCCAGATCGCGCCGGCCACGTAGTTGCCGCTGGCGCACACAGCCACGGCAATGCCGCGGCGCTTGACGAACCACAGCGAGGTGTCGGCCACCAGCGGCGCGAAGCTCGCGCTGCTGCCCAGCAGGCCGATGAACAAGCCCTGCGCCAGCGCGAACGTGCCGATGCCGGTGGCAAAGCCGCTGGCGACGAAGCCGATGCACAGGCTCACCGCGCCGATCAGCAGCGGCACCATGACGCCGAAGCGGTCGGCCAGCCGCCCCATCAGGATGCCGCCGACGCCGAAGCCGATCATCAGCGCGGTGTACGGCAGCGAGGCATCGGCCCGCGCGACGCCGAATTCGGCCTGCACCGCCGGCAGCATCACCGACACCACGTACATGCCGGCGCTGCCCACCGTCATCAGTGCCAGCGTGACGACGAGCCGCAGCGTGGCGTAGCGCGAATCGGCGGCGTGGGGTTGCGGCGAGGATGGGGCGATGTCGGTCTCCGGCTCGGGCGGCACGCTGACGGCGCTCGTCCCGTGCGGACGAGCATAGCCGCCCGCACCCGGGAAACCGCGTGTTGCCCCGCGGCACCGGGCAGGCCGATCATCGCGCCACAACACGGAGGAGAACCATGACACCCGTTCGACGCCTGATCGTGGGCCTGACGCTGGCCGCCGCCGGCCTGCTGGCCGTGGTGGCCCACGCCACCAACTACAGCCTGTGGGTCAACGGCCGCGGCGGCGGCGGGCAGGTGGGCAACCACGCCGACTTCAGCTACTGGGGCCCGGCCACCACGGCCGCGGGCGTCAACAAGAAGGCCGTCAACTGGGACGGATACAACCGCATCAGCACCACCAACGGCGGCATCCGCGACGCACTCGACTGCTACTGCACCGGCCCCAACTGGTGCTACGTGGCCGCACACTCGGCCGGCAACCTGCAGATCGGCTACGCGCTCAGCCTCTACGGCACCAGCAGCCGCTTCAAGAAGAACGCCACGCCCAACGCCGCCGGCCAGTGCGGCAACAGCGACGGCACGACGCAGACCGGCTGGAACATCAAGTGGGTCAACATCGCCGGCGGCGCGGCCGGCGGCAGCGAACTCGCCGACGCCGGCGACTGGGCGCTCAGCGAGCCGCTGGTGGCCGACCTGAAGACCAGCACCGCGCGCGCGCTCTACAACCACAACAGCACCACCGGCAAGTGGTTCTACATGCACGCCGGTGCGGCCGGCACGCTCTACAGCTTCGTGCTGCCGGGGCAGGACGACGAGGCCATCGCCTACCACTCCAGCGGCGGTGTCTCGGGCAGCAGCGGCGCCAACTTCTGCAACCCGGCCGACTGGTTCTGCAACGACCTGACGCTGGGCACCGCGGCCAACCAGGGCGGCCGCGCGAAGTGGAGCTACCACTCGGTGAAGTTCCGTGACGACGGCGAATCGGTCAACCACTACACCGGCGGCAACTGGGGCGGCATCGTCGGCAAGGTGCGCGCCGACATGGTGATCAACGCGCAATGAAGTGTCCCGGCCCGGCACCGCAGCGCGGCGCCGCGGCCTGGGTGTGGCTGGCGGCGGCCGCCGTCGCGGCGCTGGCCGCGCTGGGCTGGTGGTGGGTGGGTGAGCGGCAACGGCTCGCCGCACCGCGCATGCAGCTGGCCGCGGCTGCCGGCACGGGCGAGGTGTCTGCGGCACCCACGGCCCAGACCGCGCAGCCCGGCAGCGCCCCGCCCCGCCCCGGCGCACCGCTGAGCCCGCTGGGCGATGCGCAGCGCCGCGAGCAGCTGGCGCAGTGGCAGGAGCGGCTGGAGCGCGCGCGCCAGGCGCTGGACGGCTACCGCGCCGCCGCGCAGTACCCGCACGAGTCGCGGCCCATCGAGGAACACCCCGACCAGATCCGCCCCTTCGACCCCATCGAGGAAGACCGCGTGCTGCGCATGCCCGGCGGCACGGCCACGCAGGGCGTGCGGCTGCTGACGACGCAGGAGCGTGTGTTTGCCAGCGGCCGGGAATCGTCGCGCGTGACGCTGACGCTGCAGGACCTGCAGGGCCGCACGCTGCCGCTGCGGGTGCAGCGCGCCGTGATGCGCGAGCTGACGCCGCCCGGCCGCACCGCCAGCACGGCCGACTTCACGATGCCCGTCAACGACGCCGGTGTGCAGGGCGACGCGGTGGCCGGCGACGGCGTCTTCACCGCGCTGATGCAGCCGGCAGCGCAGGGCTTTGGCACCTTCGCCGGCACCGTGCGGCTGGAACTGGGCCTGGACCACGCCGGCCAGCCCGGCTTCATCTACTTCGACCTCGTCTACAGCCCCGAGCAGGCGGCCACCTGGCTGCCCGGCGTGCGCGAGGCGCAAAGCCCGGCCTCGCTGGACTTCTTCGTCAAGGCGCAGGTTCTGCTGCCCGGCCGCTACGTGGTCAGTGCGCGCATCGACGACGCCCAGGGCCAGCCGCTGGCACTGGCGCTCTTCAATGGCGAGGTGCCCGCCGGCACGGCCGAGTTCCGCCTGCCGGTGGCGGGCAAGCTGATCCGCGACAAGAAGCCCGCGTTCCCGCTGACGCTGCGCGACGTGGAGGCCTTCCTGCTGAAGCCCGACACCTTCCCCGACCGCGTGATGCTGCCGCGCCGCGCCGGCGTGCAGCACACGAGCCGCAGCCACCCGCTGACCGCCTTCTCCGACGCCGAATGGACGAGCGAGGAGCGCCAGCGTTACCTCACCGAACTGGGCAAGGACGTGGCCGAGGCCGAGGCCAAGGTCAGGCAGCTCGGCCCCTGAGCCGGCTCAAGCGCGGGGGGCCGCCTCGAGGACGGCCCGCCGCACAGGGCCAGGTGCGTTCGGTATGCTCTGCCGCTTGCCCCTCACCCCTGCCGGAGCCCCCGCCCCATGACCCGCGTCTTCAACTTCAGCGCCGGCCCCGCCGCCCTGCCCCCGACCGTGCTGCAGCAGGCCGCCGCCGAGATGCTCGACTGGCAGGGCAGCGGCATGAGCGTGATGGAGATGAGCCACCGCGGCAAGGAGTTCATGTCCATCGCGGCCGAGGCCGAAACTCTGCTGCGCGAACTGCTGGCGGTGCCGGCCGGCTACAAGGTGCTGTTCATGCAGGGCGGCGCCATCGCCGAAAACGCCATCGTGCCGATGAACATGCTGTGCGGCAAGGCCAGCGCCGACTACATCGACACCGGCGAGTGGAGCAAGAAGTCGCTGAAGGAAGCTAAGAAGTACGCCCAGGTCAACGTCGCGGCCAGCGCGGCCGACAGCGGCTACACCACGATCCCCGAGCGCAGCACCTGGCAGCTGGACCCCAACGCGGCCTACGTGCACATCTGCAGCAACGAGACCATCGGCGGCGTCGAATACCACTTCACGCCCGACACCGGCGCGGTGCCGCTGGTGGCCGACATGAGCAGCAGCATCCTGTCGCGCCCGGTGGACGTGTCGAAGTACGGCCTGATCTACGGCGGCGCGCAGAAGAACATCGGCCCCGCCGGCCTGACGATCGTGATCGTGCGCGAAGACCTGCTGGGCGGCGCGTTGCCGATCACGCCCACCGCCTTCGACTACAAGGTCGTGGCCGACAACGACAGCATGTACAACACGCCGCCCACCTACGCGATCTACATCGCGGGGCTGGTCTTCAAGTGGATCCAGGCGCAAGGCGGCCTGGCCGGCATGGAAACGCACAACCGCAGGAAGGCCGCGCTGCTGTACGACTGCCTGGACCGCAGCGCCTTCTACCGCGCGCCGGTGGCGAAGGACTGCCGCAGCCTGATGAACGTGCCCTTCAAGCTGGCCGACGAATCGCTGGACGCCGCGTTCCTGAAAGGCGCCGAAGCCGCCGGCATGGTGCAGCTGAAGGGCCACCGCGTGGTGGGCGGCATGCGCGCCTCCATCTACAACGCGATGCCGCTCGAAGGCGTGCAGGCGCTGGTGGACTACATGCAGGACTTCGAGCGCCGCCATGGCTGAACGCCTGGGCGTGCTGGTGCTGAACGCCATCTCGGCGAACGGCCTGTCGCGCCTGCCGGCCGAGCGCTACCGCGTGGGCCGCGACATCGCCGACCCGGACGCGATCCTGGTGCGCAGCGCCGACCTGCACGCCATGGCCATCCCGCCCAGCGTGCGCGCGGTGGGCCGCGCCGGCGCCGGCACCAACAACATCCCCGTGGCCGCGCTCAGCGCGCGCGGCGTGCCGGTGTTCAACGCCCCCGGCGCCAACGCCAACGCGGTGAAGGAGCTGGTGCTGGCCGGCATGTTCATCGCGGCGCGCCAGATCGCGCCGGCGCTGCGCTTCGTGGCCGCGCTGGACGCCGCCGCGCCCGGGCTGGAGCAGACGATCGAGGACGGCAAGAAGGCCTTCGCCGGCTACGAGCTGCAGGGCCAGACGCTGGGCATCGTAGGACTGGGCCGCATCGGCTGCCTGGTGGCCGACGCGGCCATCAAGCTCGGCATGCAGGTGCTGGGCTTCGACCCCGAGATCACGGTCGACGCCGCCTGGAGCCTGCCGGCACAGGTGCGGCGCGCCGGCAGCGTGAACGAGGTGCTGAAACACGCGCAGTTCGTCAGCCTGCACGTGCCGCTGCTGGAGGCCACGCGCGGCCTCGTGAACGAGGCCAACATCGGCCTCATGCGCCCCGGCGCCGTGCTGCTGAACTTCAGCCGCGACGGCGTGGCCGCCCACGCCGCGGTGCTGGAGGCGCTGAATGCGGGCCGCCTGTCGGCCTACGTCTGCGACTTCCCCAGCGCCGCGCTGCACGCACACCCGCAGGTGGTGGCGCTGCCGCACCTCGGCGCCAGCACACGCGAGGCCGAGGACAACTGCGCCGTGATGGTGGTGGACCAGCTGCGCGACTACCTGGAACACGGGCACATCGCCCACGCCGTCAACTTCCCCGCCGTCAGCCTGCCGCGGGAGTCGCCCTGGCGCGTGGCGATCGCCAACGCCAACGTGCCGAACATGCTGGGCCAGATCTCCACCACCATGGCGCAGGCCGGGCTCAACATCCACACCATGGTCAACAAGAGCCGCGGCGAGATGGCCTACACGCTGGTCGACGTGGACGCGGCCGTGAGCCCGGCGGTGCTGCAGGCGCTGGCCGCCATCCACGGCGTGCTGGCGGTGCGCTACCTGCCCGAAACGCCGTGACCGACCGCCCCACCGACGCCGGCCCGCCGCTGCTGACGCGCGACGTCCCGGGCCGCGCCACGATCACGCTCAACCGCCCGCAGCACCTGAACCGGCTGCACCGCGAGGACCTGCTGGCGCTGCAGGCGCACATCGCCGCGCTGGCCGCCGACCCGACGCTGCGCGTGGTGGTGCTGACCGGCCGCGGCCGCGCCTTCTGCGCCGGCTTCAACCTGCAGGAGCTGGAAGAACAAGGCGCCGGCGGCAGCGACCCGCAGCTCTTCGAGCGCACGGTCGATGCGCTGGAGGCGCTGCCAGTGCCCACCGTGTGCCGCCTCAACGGCAGCGTCTACGGCGGCGCCACCGACCTGGCGCTGGCCTGCGACTTCCGCATCGGCGTGACGGGCATGGAGCTGCGCATGCCGGCGGCGCGGCTCGGGCTGCACTACTACCCGAGCGGGCTGCAGCGCTACGTCTCGCGGCTCGGCCTGCAGGCGGCCAAGCGGCTCTTTCTGCTGGCGGAAGCGGTGCCGGCCGATGAGTTGCTGCGCATCGGCTATCTCGACGCGCTGGCCGCGCCCGAGGCGCTGGACGACGCGGTGGAGCGCAGCGCGCAGGCCCTGCTGCAGGGCGCACCGCTGGCGCTGCACGGCATGAAACTGTCGCTCAACGACGTGGGCCGGGGCGCCGCCGACGCCGCCACGCTGCAGCAGCGTGTGCAGCGCTGCGCCGACAGCGCCGACCTGCAGGAAGGCCTGGCGGCGTTTGCGGCGCGCCGCGCGCCGCGCTTCCAGGGGCGCTGAACGCGCGGCGCGTGCCGCTCAGAGCGCCTTGTAGAAGAACGTGGTGCCGCAGGGCGCACCATCGGGCATCAGCGCAAAACCCGGCACCGCGCCCACGCGCTGCCAGCCGGCGCGGGCGTAGAGCCGCTCTGCATCGCCGCCAGTCACGGTGTCCAGCACCAGCAGCGTGCGGCTTTCGCGCCGGGCCTCGGCGTCCAGCGCCTGCAGCAGGCGCTGCGCCACGCCGCGGCGGCGGGCGCGTCGGTGTACCAGCATCTTTGCCACGTCGGCCCGGTGCGGCTGGTTCTCGGGCATCGCCAGCATCAGCTGCACGGTGCCCAGCAGCCGGCCGGCGCCGTCCTCGGCCACCAGCAGCGCCCGCTCGCCCCGCGCCACGCCCGCGGCCACTTCCAACCAGAAGGCCAGCGCCTTGCCCGGTGCCAGCGGCGCCATGAAACTGACCGAGGCGCCGCCGTGCACGCAGTCGATCAGCACCTCGGCCAGCGCCTGCGCGCTGCCCGCGGCGGCGGCCGCGTCGAGGCGACGGACATGCACGTCGTCGGTGGTCGGGGTGCCCGGGGGCTGCGTCATGGGCCTGTCCTTGGTGAACATCGTGGGTGGGTGAACCGGAGGCCGCAGGCCTTGGTGCAGGCGCCAGGGCGGGCGGCTCACGGTCACCGCGATGCTTCCATCAGAGCGGAGCGAAGTCCAGCCGGTCGTGCCGCCGGCGCAACCCTTGCCATCTACATTTGTGCCGATATACTGTGTCTGCACGTTGCAACGCAAGCCCCGGCTTTGGCGTCAACGGGCGACAGGAGCGACATGTACTTTGCGGGGTCCGACGGACCCCGCTTTTTTGACGGGCCCGCTGCCGTCATCTGCTTCATGCACCCACCCGCGCCCGAAGTGCGCCCGATGTCCAGGCACCCGCGTTGAGCCCAGCAGCCTCCGTTCGCCGCTTGCACACGTCCCCACCCGCCCGGGCCTGCTGCGCGTGAACGGCCCGCGAGAGCTCTGGCGCCGTGTGCACGGCCGCACGGCACGCTGGCTGCAGTCGGCCCTGCCGGCGCCCGATGGCGGGCCCGACGTGCTGGGCAACCTGCGCACCGAGCTGCTGATGCACCGCCAGTGGCTCGACCGCGCCGTGGTGCTGGCCTACGCCGCGCTCACCGGGCTGGCCGTGGTGGGCTTCACGATCGCGGCTGAACACGCCTCGCAGGCCTTTGCCGCCGGCCGCGCGCTGGGGCCCTGGGCGCCGTGGGCGGCGCTGCTATGGACCCCGCTGCTGACGGTAGGCCTGCTGTGGTGGACGCTGCGCTTCGTGCCCGGCGTCGGCGGCTCGGGCATCCCGCAGGTGGTGCGCGCGCTGGAAGACGACCTCGACGAGACGCAGCGCACGCGCCTGGTGTCGCCGGCGCTGTCGCTGCACAAGATCGGCCTCGTTTCGGGCGGGCTGCTGGCCGGGCTGTCGATCGGCCGCGAGGGCCCCACGGTGCAGGTGGGCGCCGGCATCATGGTGCACGCACGGCGCTGGCTGTCGCCGCAGTCGCACATCGACGAACACGACCTGATGGTGGCCGGTGCCGCCGCGGGCATTGCCGCGGCCTTCAACACGCCGCTGGGCGGCGTCGTGTTTGCGCTGGAGCAGCTGTCGCGCCGGCGCGGCGTCACGCACAGCACGCTGGTCATTGCCGCCATCGTGCTGGCCGGGCTGCTGGCGGTGGCGGTGTTCGGCAACCAGACCTACTTCGGCCGCCTGCGCGTGCAGTCGCTGTCGTGGGAGCTGCTGGGCCCGGGCCTGGTGGTGGCGGTGGTGTGCGGGCTGGCCGGGGGGCTGTTCTCGCGCCTCATCGTGGCCTCGGGCCGCGGCCTGCCCGACCGCTTCTGCCGCTGGCGCCGCAGCCACCCCTACCGCTTTGCCGCCGGCTGCGCGCTGGGCGTGGCGGTGATCGGCCTGGTGACCGGCGGGCAGACCGCGGGCGCCGGCTACGCGCCCACGCGCGCCTTGCTGGAGGGGCAGTCGGAGCTGCCCGGTGTCTACACGCTGCTGAAGTTCTGCGCCACCTGGCTGTCGGCCTGGACCGGCGTGCCGGCCGGCGTGTTTGCGCCCTCGCTGGCCATCGGTGCCGGCATCGGGCACGACGTGGCCAGCTTCAGCGGCCTGAGCGCGGAGGCGGCGATCCCGCTGATCGCACTCGGCATGGTGGGGTTCCTGGCCGCCACCACACAGGGGCCGATCACCGCGTTCATCATCGTGATGGAGATGGTGGCCGGCCATGCGATGGTGCTGAGCCTGATGGCCTGCGCGATGGTGGCCGCCGGCGTGTCACGGCTGGTGACGCGGCCGCTGTACGGCGAGCTGGCCGGCCTGATCGACGTGGGGCCGCCGGGCAGGGCGGCGGCGCCCGCCTCACACGCCCCGCCCGCGACGATGGACGACACAACGAGGCCCGCATGATCCAGCGCATCCTGATCGTCGTGGACCCGCAGGCGCCGGCGGCGGCGGCGGCCGCCCTGTCCTGGGGCCTGGCGGTGGCGCAGGCGCGCAGCGCCGAGCTGCTGCTGTGCAGCCCGCTGCCCACCTACACGCTGCCGCTGGCCGACGTGCCGCAGGCGGCCACCGTGTCGCCCGAGGAGTTCGACCGCGAGGCGCGCGGCGCAGCCCAGCAGGCCCTGGCGTCGGCGCAGCAGCAGGCCACGGCGCTGGGCGTGATGTCGCAGTCGCTCGTGTCCACCGCCGACGACCGCGTGCGCGGGCTGCTGGACACCGCCGAACGGCGCCGCTGCCAGCTGATCGTGGCCGGCAGCGACGGCAGCAACGCGCTGATGCGGCTGCTCAGCGGCAGCCTGATCCCGGGGTTGATCACGGCGTCACCGCTGCCGCTGCTGATTGCCTCGCACCCGCGCGCCGGTCCCGCGGCCGAGCCGCTGCGCCTGCGGCGCCTGCTGGTGGCGGTGGAAGACCGCGAGGGCGCCGGCACTGCAGTCGACGCCGGGCTGTCGCTGGCGCGCGAGCACGGCGCAGAGCTGGTCTTCGCGCACCCGTTCGTCGGCGACTGGCTGCCGGCGCTGGACACCTCGGCGCTGGCCGGCGCCGCGGTCGAGCCGGTGACCGAGGCGCTGCGCCAGCGTGCCACGCAGCGGCTGGAGCACGCGCTGGCCGCAGCCCGCCAGGCGGGACTGGCCGCCCGCGGGCTGGTGCTGGACAGCGGCCCCACCGGCCACAGGCTGGCGGCGCTGGCCGGTGAAGCGGGCTGCGAGCTGATCGTCGTGGCACACGAAGGCCACAACGCGGTGCTGCGGCTGCTGTCGGGCAGCCCGATGCCGGGCCTGGTGACAGCGGCCGCGGTGCCGGTGCTGGTGTGCCGCGACCGGCCTGCAAGGGCGGCCGCCCCGACCCCCGCCCACCCGCCCGGCTGACCCGCCTGGCTGACCCGTCTGGCGGGCCTGCGCGGTGTCGCGGCCTCTTACACTGACCGGTTCATGAAGACCAAAGCCGCCCCGCCTTCAGCGCCCCGCCCGGCTCCCCGCACCACCCGCCGTGCCGCGCCCCGCGCGGCTCCGCGAACGGCGGCCCCACGGGCGCCGGCCAGCGCAGCGCCGGCCGCCCCGGCGCCGGAGGACGACCCGCACGCCCGCGTGCTGCGCCAGTTCCGCATCGTCTTCAATGCGGTGAAGACGCACTTCCAGCAGGTGGAGCGCAAGGCCGGCCTGGGGGGGGCGCAGGTGTGGGCGCTGTCGGTCATCCGCGACCGGCCCGGCCTGGGCGTCAACGAGCTGGCCGCGGTGCTCAGCGTGCGCCAGCCCACCGCCAGCAACCTCGTCAAGAGCCTGGCCGAGCAGGGCCTGGTGGCGGTGCGGCGCGAAGGCACCGACCGCCGCGCCGTGCAGCTGCACGTGCTGCCCGCGGGCCTGAAGGTGCTGAAGCGCGCGCCGGGGCCGTTTGCCGGGGTGCTGCCCGACGCGCTGGCCGACCTGGACGGCGCCACGCTCGCGCGACTGGAGGCCGACCTGGCGCAACTGATCACGCGCCTGGGCGCCGACGACCGGGCCGGCGCGATCCCGCTCGCTCAGCTGTAGGTCACGCGCAGGGCGCCGTGCGCGCCGCTCGGCGCTGCATTCAGCGCTGCGGGTAGGCCAGTTCGGCGCGCCGGTTCTTGGCCCAGGCGGCTTCGTCCTGCGTGCGCGCCTGCGGGCGCTCTTCGCCCCAGCTCGTCGCCTCGGCGCGCGCCGCGTCCACGCCCAGCAGCGCCAGCGCCTTGCGCACGGCCTCGGCCCGGCGCTGGCCCAGCGCCAGGTTGTATTCGGAGCCGCCGCGCTCGTCGGCATGGCCTTCGATCTTGAGCGTGAGCGAGGGCACCGTCAGCAGGTAGCGGGCGTGGCGGTCGATCAGTGCGCGGTCGTCGGCGTCCAGCAGCTCGGAGTCGTAGTCGAAGTAGACGACGCGCTCGCGGGCGATCGCGCTGGCCGGGTCGCGGTGCGCCGGCAGCGCGCTGCCCGCCAGGGGCGCGGTGGCCGCCAGCGGCGCCGGGCTCGCGGCCGGCGCGGTGCCGGCACCGGTGGCCGGCGTGGCGGCCCGTGCGGTGGACACGGCCGCAGGCGCCACCGGCGCGGTGGGCGTGCTGCTGCAGGCCGCCAGGGCCAGCACGGCCACCAGACTGGGAATCAGGCGGGCAGACAGGGTCCAACGGGGGCGGGCGGTCGTCATCGATTGAATCCTTGGTGTTCGTGGAGGAAGGGGCCGACTCACCACGGCAGGCTGCCGCCACCGCCCCGCGGGCGGCCTGCAGCACCGTGACGAATAGGCACAAATGAATATTAGGCCGACCGGCGGCGCAGGGTCAACCCGATCGGCCCCGGGTGTGTGAGTGCCTGTAAGGCTGCCGCACGGCCTGCTTGGGCCTGGCACGCTCCCGCGTCCAGGCCCTGGTTCACCGCGGGCGTCGCAGCCCGCGCCAGGAAAGACCACGCGGTGGCGCCACCGCGTGGTTCCGAGGCCGCCCGACCAGGCGGCCCGGACTGGCGGCTTACAGCCGCTCGAACACCGCGGCGATGCCCTGCCCGCCGCCGATGCACATCGTCACCAGCGCGTAGCGGCCGCCGGTGCGGTGCAGTTCGTACACCGCCTTGGTGGCCAGGAACGCGCCGCTGCAGCCGATGGGGTGGCCCAGCGCGATGGCGCCGCCGTTCGGGTTGACCTTCTTCATGTCGAACTCCAGCCCGCGCGCCACCGCGATGGCCTGCGCCGCAAAGGCCTCGTTGCTCTCGATCACGTCCATCTGGTCCAGGCTCAGACCGGCCTTCTTCAGCGCCAGCTTGGACGCCGGGATCGGGCCCTCGCCCATCACCTCGTTCGGCACGCCGGCCACGGCATACGACACCAGCCGCGCCATCGGCTTGTGGCCGTGCGCGGCCGCCACCGCGGCGTCGGCCAGCACGAAGAAGGCCGCACCGTCGTTGATGCCCGAGGCGTTGCCCGCCGTCACCGAGCCGCCGTCCTTCTTGAACGCGGGCTTGAGCTTGGCGAGGCTCTCCAGCGTGGTGTCGGCCTTCACGTGTTCGTCGGTGTCGAAGGTGACCTCGCCCTTGCGTGTCTTCTTCAGGATGGGGACGATCTGGCTCTTGAAGCGGCCCTCGGCGATGGCCGCCGCGGCCTTGCGGTGGCTGTCCACCGCCAGCGCGTCCTGCTCCTCGCGCGTGATGCCCCACTTGGTGACCAGGTTCTCGGCCGTGATGCCCATGTGGCCGACACCGAAGGGGTCGGTCAGCGTGGCGACCATCATGTCGACGAGCTTGGTGTCGCCCATGCGCGCGCCGGTGCGCATGGCCGGGCTCAGGTAGCCGCCGCGGCTCATCACCTCGACGCCGCCGCCGATGCCGTAGTCGCAGTCACCCAGCAGGATGTTCTGCGCCGTGGTGACGATGCCCTGCAGGCCGCTGCTGCACAGCCGGTTGACCGACATCGCCACGCTGTCCATCGGCAGCCCGGCCTGGATGCTGGCCACGCGCGCCACGTAGGCGAAGCGGCTTTCGGTGGGGATGGTGTTGCCCACCGTCACGTAGTTGATGGCCTGCGGGTCGACGCCGGAGCGCTTCACCGCCTCTTTCATCACCAGGCCCGCCAGCTCCGCTGGCTCCATGTCGGCCAGGGCACCGCCAAAGGTTCCGATGGCCGAACGCGCCGCGCCCAACACCACGACATCACGCTTGCTCATGTTGCTTGTCTCCACGTAAAAATGAGGTGCCACCCGTTGCCACCCAGGCTGCCAGTGGGCGCCCGCCGGCTGGCAGGCGGCTTACACCGGCAGCCAGCACGGTGCCGCAGGCTTGGGCAGAATGAGCCGGTCACCAGCACGGTACACCGCCGGCCTGCGGGTTGGCGAGCCCCTTGTCGGATCCCGCCTTTCCACGGCCCGCTGTGGATGTCCCGCCCCTGATCCCCGCCTTTGCTGACCCGCCGCCGATGGCAAGTCCCTGATGGCTCTGCGCCCTGCATCCACCGCCCCCACCCCCGGCCCCTTCACGCACCACCAGATCCTGGAGGTGGCGGCGCCGTTCACACGCGCCGGCCACGGTGTCGACCTGGCCGCCAGCGACCGCCTGGCGCGGCGGCTGGCCTTCAAGCCGGTGGTGCACGAGGACCTGCAGCCCGGCGGCGCGCCGGTCACGGTGGTGATGCAGCTGGAGAACCCGGCGCCCGACCGCTGGCGCCTGACGCGGCAGCTGACGGTGGCCGAGGGCCTGGTCGGCAGCCTGGTGGTGGAAGGCGCCGACGTGACCGCGCTGCTGGCGCGCGTGGCAGCCGTGCCCCTGCAGTGCCAGTACGGCGCCGGCCCCGGCTGGCTGCTCGTGCGCAGCCACAAGCTGCTGGCGGGCACGCCCGGGCACGAGGCCAGGATGCGGGTGCTCACCCACGGCGAGGTGCGCGTCGAAGGCCTGACGATGAAGCTGCGCGTGTCGCCGGTGAAGGGCATCCCGGGCGAGGTGGAACTCAGCGCCACCGGCGAGCACACGCTGGCCCTGCCCGAAGACCTGATGGCCGTGCTGGGCTGGCACTGGGCGCGGTTGATCAAGAGCAGCGCCGGCTGGAGCACCCGCGTGCGGCTGCGTGGCGGCGGCACCGAGCGCGGCCTGGACGCCGAGACCAAGCTCGACCGCGCCGCGGCGCACCTGGCACAGACGCTGGCCGAGCCGCCGGCGCACTTCCACGACAAGCAGGTGGCGGCACGCTGGCGCGTGGTGCTGCGCCGCGCGATGCCGCTGCTGGGCGCCGTGGCGATGATGGTGGGCGCGGCTGGCGTGGCCAGGCTGGACCTGGCGCAGGAGTCGATCTTCCGCATGCTGATCTTCCACTCGCCGCCGATCATCCTGATCGCGTTCTTCTGCATGAACGAATTGCCGCGGGTCGAGATCCCGCCCTGGCCGCGGCGCCCGCAGATGCCCAGCTGGCGCGTGCCGCGCACGAATCCTGCCCCTTGAGGCGCTCCCCGTGGTCCGACTGTTGAAGAGAGCCCCATGCACGGCAACCCGATGAACATTCCGCCGGTATCGATCGCCGCCGCCAAGGCCGCGTTGATCGAGCAGTTTGCGCAACCCGCGCTGCGCCAGCGCGCCACCATGTTGTGGGGGCCGCGTGGCGTGGGCAAGAGCAGCGTGGTGCGGCAGGTGGCGACGCACTTCGGCGTGCCGCTGGTGGACCTGCGGCTGACGACCATCGAGCCGGTGGACATCCGCGGCGCGATCTACGCCGACGAGGTGCAGGGCAAGACGGTGTGGTTTCCGCCGGAGTTTTTGCCCTCGGCCGACCAGCCGCAGGGCATCCTGTTCCTGGACGAACTCACCGCCGCCGACCAGCGGCTGCAGATCAGCGCCTACTCGCTGATCCTCGACCGCAAGGTGGGCCACTACACGCTGCCCGCGGGCTGGCTGGTGGTGGCCGCCGGCAACGCCAGCTTCCACGGCGCGGTGAGCCACGACATGGGCACCGCGCTGGCCGACCGCATGTTCCACTTCAACGTGCAGGCGGTGATCGACGCCTTCCTGGAGCACGCGCTGGCCCAGGGCTTTGCGCCCGAGGTCATGGCCTACCTGAAGGTGCGGCCCGACAAGCTCGACGACACCCAGGCGCAACTGGCCGCCGACCACCTGGTGGGCGCCAGCCCGCGCGGCTGGGAGGACGTGTCGAACGTGCTCAAGTCCGCCATCAGCGAGCCGGCGCGGCGGCTCTTCGTGCAGGGCCGCATCGGCGCAGCCAACGCGGCCGAGTTCTTCGGCGTGCTGCGCGAGATCCAGGCCGGCGCCGACGTGATGCGCCTGCTGGCCGCTCGAGCCGGCCCCGAGACCGCCGCGCTGCTGCCGCAGACGCTGGACAGCCTGTACGGCATGCTCTACGGCCTGCTCGCCGCCTGCCACGACGCGCCGACGCTGGCGCGCGGGCTGGAGATCATCGAGCAGCTGCCCGAGGCCACCGGCCCCCAGCCGATGCCGCTGCGCGAGGCGCAGACCCTGGCGATGGAGCTGATGATCAAGAAGGCGCTGGAGTCCGGCCTGGAAGCCACGGCACTGGACAGCCCCGCCTACCAGCGTTATGCAGAACGCCGCCGCACCCGCAGCGCGGCCGGCTGAAGCCGCCGGCCTGGTCGAGCACCGCGGCACGCGCGCGGTGCAGCTGATGGTGGAGCACGCGCCGGCCACCGGCGGGCTGGCGCTGTGGGTGCGTCACGTCGACCTGCCGGTCGATGCAGACGAGGCATACGACGGGGGCGACGACACCGCGCCGCCGGTGCACACCGACGGCCTGCACCTGCGCTACCAGCCGCGCTTCGCCACCCTGCCGCTGGCGCAGCAGGCCGGCTGGGTGGCGCACGAGGTGCTGCACATCGCGCTGCGCCACCCGCAGCGTTACCTGGACCTGAAGACGCTGCTGGGCGACGTGGACCTGGGCCTCTTCAACACCTGCGCCGATGCCATCGTCAACAGCACGCTGTCGCACCTGGGCTGGCTGCAGCTGCCGGCTGGCGGCGCCCGGCTCGAGACGCTGCTGCACGCCGCGCTGGGCGAATCGATGACGGTGGATGCTGCGCTGCTGCAATGGGACGTGGAGCGCCTGTACCGTGCCATCGACGACCGCCGCAGCGGCCCAGGCGGCGGCAAGAACGACGACACGCGCCAGCAGCCCAGCCCCAGCCCGCGCGAAGACGGCCCCAAGGCGGCCCGTGTGCGCGCGATGGGCGGCCCGCGCCATGCCGACCTGAAACCCGGCGCCGACACGCGCGGCCCGCCCGAGCAGGAGGCCGAGGCCACCCGCCAGTGGAGCGAGCGCCTGCTGCGCGCCCACACCGGCGACGGCGACTTCAGCCTGCTGCGCACGCTGGGCGCCGACCTGCCGCGCACGCGCACGCCCTGGCAGCAGGTGCTGCGTGTGCAGCTGGCGCGCGCGCTGACACCCCAGCGCGCGGTGAGCTGGTCGCGCCCGGCGCGCAGCTACATCGCCAACCAGGGCCGCAACACCGCCGGACACCGCATGCCCTGGGAGCCGGGCTTCAGCGCCAGCCGTCGTGTGCCGCGGCTGGCCGTGGTGGTGGACGTGTCGGGCTCGGTGGACGACGCGCTGCTGCAGCAGTTTGCGCGCGAGATCGAGGCCATCACGCGGCGGCTCGAGACCGGGCTGGTGCTGGTGGTGGGCGACGACCGCGTGCGCCACGTCGAGCGCGTGGACGCCGCCGATGCCGGCCGCTCGGGCCTGCGCGGGCTGGCCTGTCACGGGGGTGGCGGCACCGACTTCACGCCCTTGCTGCAGGAGGCCGACACGCACCGCCCCGACATCGGCGTGGTGCTGACCGACCTGCAGGGCCCCGCGCGCTTCCAGCCGCGCTGGCCGGTGATCTGGGCGGTGCCGCCGGGGCATGCGGGCGCGCTGGCACCGTTTGGGCGGGTGCTGGTGCTGGACTGAGCCCTCGGGCGGCCTGCGTCGCACCGCCGCCACACGAGACCGGGACGCTTGACCCGCCTCAAGTCGCCGCCCGGCTGCCCGTGGTCCAGTGGCCACCGATGGACGCGACCCCGCCCCCGGACGCCCCGGTCTTCGTCGCCCGGGGCCTGACCAAGGTCTACGGCGAGGGCGACACCGCCGTGCAGGCGCTGCGCGGGGTGGACCTTGCGGTGGCACGCGGTGAGTTCGTCGTGCTGCTGGGTGCGTCGGGCAGCGGCAAGTCGACGCTGCTCAACATCCTGGGCGGGCTGGACACCGCCACCGCCGGCAGCGCACGCTGGACGCACCAGGGCCAGGTGCACGAGCTCACCGGCGCCAGCGACGCCGAGCTCACGCGCTACCGGCGTCAGCACGTCGGCTTCGTGTTCCAGTTCTACAACCTGATCCCGAGCCTGACCGCGCGCGAGAACGTCGCACTCGTCACCGACCTGGCCGACGACCCGATGGAACCCGCCGACGCGCTGGCGCTGGTGGGCCTGGGCGAACGTCTGAACCACTTCGTCTCGCAGCTCTCGGGCGGCGAGCAGCAGCGGGTGGCCATCGCCCGCGCCATCGCCAAGCGGCCTGCGGTGCTGCTGTGCGACGAGCCCACCGGTGCGCTGGACTGCGCCACCGGCGTGATGGTGCTGCAGGCCATCGAGCAGGTGAACCGCGAGCTGGGCACCACCACCATCGTCATCACGCACAACGCGCCCATCGCGGCCATGGCGCACCGCGTGCTGCGGCTGGCCGACGGCCGCATCGTCGACGAGCACCGCAACGCGCAGCCGGCGGCGGCCGCCACGCTGAGCTGGTGAGCCCGATGAAGGCCATCGACACCAAGCTGCTGCGCGACCTGAAACGCCTGTGGGCGCAGGTGGCCACCATCGCGGTGGTGGTGGCCATCGGCGTGGCCGGCTTCGTGGGCATGTTCTCGGTGCACGAGTCGCTGAACCGCTCGCGCGACGACTTCTACCGCGACAACCGGCTGGCCGACGTGTTTGCCGCCGTCAAGCGCGCGCCGGTGTCGCTGCGCGATCGGCTGGCCGCCATCGACAGCGTGGCCGAGGTGCAGCTGGTGGTGGCGCAGGACGCGCAGATCGCGCTGCCGGCGCACCTGCGCGACGCGCTGGCGCCCGTCACCGGCCGCTTCATCGGGCTGGACCTCGCGCGTGCGCAGGCCAGCCGCCAGGGGCTGAACGCGCTGACGCTGCGCAGCGGGCGCTGGCCCGAGCCCGGCAACACGATGGAAGCCGTGGTCAGCGACCGCTTTGCAGTGGCGCGCGGGCTCAAGCCCGGCGACCGTGTCGACGCCATCCTGAACGGCCGGCTGGAGCCGGTGCAGGTGGTGGGCACGGCGGTATCGCCCGAGTACGTGTTTGCCTCGCGCGGGGGCGCACCCGACGACGAGACCTTCGGCATCTGGTGGCTGCAGCAGGACCAGGTGGCGCACGCCTTCGACATGCAGGGCGCCTTCAACCAGGTGGCGCTGCGGCTGCACCCCGGCACGTCACTGCCCGCGGTGCTGGCGCAGGTCGACCACCTGCTGCAGCCCTACGGCACGCTGGGCGCGGTGGGGCGCGACAAGCACCTGTCCAGCAAGATCGTGGCCGACGAGCTGGCGCAGCTGAAGGTGATGGGCACGGTGCTGCCGTCGATCTTTCTGGCGGTGGCGATGTTCATCCTGAACGTGGTGCTGAGCCGCCAGGTGGCCACGCAGCGCAGCCAGATCGCGGCACTGAAGGCGCTGGGTTATGCCGACGGCGCGATCGCCTGGCACTACATCAAGCTGGCGCTGGTGATCGCCGGCCTGGGCGTGGCGCTGGGGCTGGGCCTGAGCGCGCTCATCGGGCGCGGCATGCTGAGCCTGTACGACGAGGTCTTCCGCTTCAACAGCCTGGACTACGGCACCGCACCGGCCCTGGTGCTGGCCGCGGCGGCGCTGGCCGCAGCCACCGCGGCGCTGGGCGCGTGGACCGCCATCCACGCCGTGGTGCGGCTGCGCCCGGCGCAGGCCATGCAACCGCCGGCGCCGCCGGCCTACCGCGCCACGCTGCTGGAGCGGCTGGGCCTGGGCCGCCACGTGCGCACCGGCGTGCTGATGGTCATCCGCAACTTCGAGCGCCGGCCGCTGCGCGCCGGCTTCACGGTGCTGGGCATCGCGCTGGCGGTGGCGCTGCAGATCTCGGGCGCGTTCTGGCTCGACGCCATCGCGCACATCGTCGACGTGCAGTTCCGCCGCGTGCAGCAGGGCGACGTGCTGCTGAACTTCCAGCGCCCGGTACCGCTGACCGTGGTGCAGGACCTGCAGCGCCTGCCCGGCGTGATGGCCGCCGAGCCCTACCGCAGCGAGCCGGTGCGTGTGCACGCCGGCAGCCGGCTCGACGACGCGCAGCTGCTGGGCCTGGTCGGCGGTGCGCGGCTGTTCCGCGTGGTCGACGAACAGCGCGGCCCGGTGGCGCCACCGGCGCACGGTGTGGCGCTGTCGGCGCTGCTGGCGCGCGCTCTGGACGTGCAGGTGGGCGACCGCGTGACGATCGAATTCCGCCTCTGGCACCAGACGCGCACCGAGCTGGAGGTCACCGACATCGTGCAGACGATGATGGGCAAGCAGGCCTTCCTGCCGCTGGCCACGATGAACACGCTGGCACGCGACGGTGCCGGCGTGGCCGAGGCCGCGCTGCAGGTCGACCCGCTCGCCCTGCCCGCCTTCTGGGCCGCGGTGAAGCAGGCGCCGGGCATCAACGCGGTGTTCGACAAGGCCGGCACCATGACCGCCTTCAACGAACGCACCTCGCGCAACATGGGCGTGTTCAGCGGCATCCTGACGGTGTTTGCGGTGGCCATGGCGGTGGGCATCGTCTACAACGCGGCACGCATCAGCCTGTCGGAACGCGCCTGGGAGCTGGCCAGCCTGCGCGTGCTGGGCATGACACGCGCCGAGGTCTCGGTGCTGCTGCTGGGCGAACTGGCGGCTGAGCTGCTGCTGGCGCTGCCGCTGGGTGCGCTGGCCGGCTGGGCGCTGGCCACGCTGCTGATGCGGCTGATGTCGTCGGACGCGATCGACTTTCCCGTCGTCATCGAGCCCGCCACCTACGGCTGGGCCGCGGTGATCGTGCTGGCGGCGGGGCTGGTCAGCGCGCTGGTGGTGCGCCGGCAGATCGACCGACTGGACCTGGTGGCGGTATTGAAGGTGCGTGAATGAACAGCAACAAGAACCCCGGCGCCGGATGGCGCCGCAAGGCGGCCTGGGCCCTGGCCGCGCTGCTGCTGGTGGCGCTGGCCGCGTGGGCCTTTCGGCCGCGGCCGATGGAGGTGGAGGTGGCTGCCGTGCGCAGCGCGCGCTTCGAGCAGACCATCCAGGAGGACGGCCGCCTGCGCCTGAAGCACCGCTACCTGATCGCCGCGCCCACCACGGCCGAGCTCTCGCGCCCCACGCTGCGGGTGGGCGACGAGGTGAAGACCGGCGACGTGGTGGCCACGCTGGCACCGGCCGCGCCGCCGATGATCGACGCGCGCACCCGCCGCGTGCTGGAGCAGCGCGTGGGCAGCGCCGAGGCCGCGCGCAGCGCCGCGGCAGCCCAGGTGCAGCGGCTGCAGACCGCGCTGGCCCAGGCCACGCTGGAAGCGGACCGCGCGGCGCAGCTGGCGCGCGACAACTTCATTGCCGCGTCGGCGCGCGACCAGGCGCTGCTGGCGCAGCGCGCCGCGCAGCAGGCGCTGGAAGCCGGCCGTGCGCAGGTGCGGGCGGCCGACTTCGGCCTCACCGAGGCGCAGGCCGCGCTGCAGCGTGCGCAGCCCGCCGCGGGCCCGCCGCAGCAGGGGCTGTGGACACTGAAGAGCCCCGTCGACGGCCAGGTCGTCAAGCTGCACCTGGACAGCGCCGGGCCGGTGGCGGCTGGCCAGCCGCTGCTGGAGATCGGCGACACCACGGCGGTGGAGGCGGTGATCGACGTGCTGTCCACCGACGTGGCACGCATCCCGCCCGGCGCCCCGGTGCGGCTGACGCTGGCCACCGGCCTGCCGCCGCTGGGCGGGCGCGTGGCGCGCATCGAGCCGGTGGCCTTCACCAAGGTGTCGGCGCTGGGCATCGAGGAGCAGCGGGTCAACGTCATCGTCGACCTGGTGGCGCAGGCGCCCGGCCACCAGCGCCTGGGCGACGGTTACCGGGTCGACGCGCAGATCACCGTGTCGGCCGCCGACGCGGCGCTGCTGGTGCCCACCGCGGCGCTGGTGCGTGCGGGCACGGGCTGGCAGGTCTTCGTGATGGAGGGCGGCCAGGCCCGCGCGCGGCCGGTGAAGCTGCGCGACCGCAACCCCGAGGACGCCTGGGTCGCCGACGGCGTGCGGGCGGGCGACAACGTGCTGCTGTACCCGGGCAGCACGGTGCGCGACGGTCAGGCGGTGAGCGTGCGCGCCGCGGCGCGCTGATGCTGCGCGCCCCAGCCGATGAAGCGCCCCGGCGCCGCCCTGCGACAGCCGCGATCACGCTCGCAGGCGGTACGTCGCTGGGTGGCGCGCCCGCGCATTACGCATGTCAAAAACCATTGACAAATCAAGTGTCACTTCCAATGGATTCGATCAGAATGCCATGAGGCAGCAGCCTCCAGGGAGAACGAAGTGATTCTGTCGGCGTACATCTTCCTTGCATTGGTGGCTGGGGTCTCGATGGGCACCTCCCTGGGCTTCATGATGAACGCCCAGACCAACGGCGTGACCGAATCGCGCCGGTGCCTGGTGTTTGCAGGCGCGGCCTTGTCGTTGCTGTGCTGTGGCTTGCTGATGAACGCCCTGAGTCCCGGCGTGGCGCCCTACCCGTTGCATCAGGCCTACGCGCTGTCGGGCTTTGCGTTGGGATTGGGAGGGGCCATTTCGCGCTGGCCGCTGCGGGGCTGAAGGCGCAGCCAGCGCAGGGCAGTCGCGCACGGTCTTGCGCCGCTGATCGACCCCAGATGCAGGCGGCACGTCTGCACTTCGATCAGCTCCCCTGAGCTTGAGGTGGTGCCCAATGACATCGGGCTGTCAGGGCTGCTCCGCAGCCCTGCAGTCACGCTGGACCTGCAGTTGCAGCGGCCCCACCTGCCCCAGCAGGCACAGCGCGGTTTGCATCGTGCCGAGCAGGCCGTGGCCCGCGATCTCGGCCGCGAAGCGCCGGCTGGCGCACAGCGTGACCTCGTGCCCGGCCGCTTGCAGGCCCACGCCCAAGGCGACGAAGGGTTCGACCTCGCCGCGCGACCCGACTGTGAGCCGCAGGACACGCCTCTCGGCATGCTGCCATGCTGGTCACCACCGCCAGCACCCACACGCGCGCCGTGCGTGGGTGCGGCACGTGTTCGCACCCGGCGCCGCAAGCGCGAGACGCGAGCGACGACGACCCGCGTCAGCGCGGGTGGTGGATCGACAGCCCCGTCTGCGTCAGCACCGCCACGGCCCGGCCGCTCGGTGCCGCCACGAGTTGGAGGACCGGACCGTCTGTGTCGAACGACGCGATGACCGCCGCCGTGTCGAGATCGACGGTGCGCACCTGCTGCCCGTTCTGCGACGGCAGCAGCAGCCGTCGGCCGAGGCGGGTGGTGATATCCAGGTCACGGGAGCCGAGCCGGTGGTTGCTCAGGCCGGTGGCCATGCGTTGGGCGGCCAGGCCGTTGCCGGTGGTGCGGTAGCGGTGCAGCACGCCGCCGATGTGGGGCGTGTGCACGGCCCACAGCTCAGATCCGGCGGGCTCCACGCTGGCCGGCGAGAGCCAGCGATTGCGCGTGCCGATGAAGGGGCCCGCGGCGGCGATCTCCAGCGCCGCAGGCTCACGCGCAGAAGCCGCGAGGACGGCGAGTTGGGCGCCCTGCGGCCCCGATCGGACAGTGACGAGGCCCGGGCGGCCATCGGGCAGGCGCCAAGGGCGCAGTTGTCGGTCCTCGAACACCTCGGGCTCGTCCAGCAGCAGGGTGCTCAGCGGCTTCAGGCTGCGCCGATCGAGCCACAGCACCCGGGTGGCCTCGACGTCGTCGCCCAGCACGGCGTGCGGGTAACGGTGCCGATCGGGCCCCGCGAGCACGGCTATGGCCCCCCCGCCGCCGCGGCCCTCGAGATCCACCACCACCGGCATGGCATCCGGTACCACGGCCTCGCTGCTGCGTGCCACCACCTGCCACCGCCCCTGGGCGTCGGCCTCGAACCTCGCTACCAGCGTGCGGCCCTGGTCTTCGATGAGGCCGATCAGCGCCAAGGGCAGCCCGCACAGACCACCGTGCGGGGCCAGCAGCACGCTGGAGCGCTGGTGTCCCGACGACGACGTATCGTCGTCCTGCACCCACAGGCGTCCGTCAAGACCGCGTCCTGCGATGCGTCCGTGGCTCACGTCGAGCGACCCTTCCGGTGCCAGACCCTCGCCTCGCAGGCGCGGCGGCCCGTCTTCAAGCACTTGCCACAGGCGGCCCGTCAGATCGCGCGCCAACCAGCCATCGCGACCTGCCGCATCGATGCGCGCTACATCACGCAGCGGCACCGGACGCAGGCTGCCAGGGGCTTGTGTGGCCAAGGACCGGCCTGTACCCAACGCAGCCAGCGCGGCAGACGCTGCTGCCAGGAGCCGGCGCCGGCCCTCGCCCGGCGCGCTCACCAGCGCAGCACTTTCGGCCCCAACGCCGCGCCAAGCGCACCCGTCAATGCGATCCCCAGCGTGTACCAGACGGCCACGAAGGCGGCCGACGCCTCGGGGCACGACAGCGCATAGCCGAACGCACCCACCGAGCCGGCCATCAAGCCGGCGGCAAAGCCGGCTGCCACAGGCCGGGTCGGCGCCAGTCCGCGCACGGCCCACAGCGACGCGACCAGGGCCGGCAGCGACAGCGCCAGCACGCTCCACGGGCAGCTCGACCAAGAATCGCCCAGAAGGGCGTGCAGCCGTGCGTCGGCGGGCTGCGAGAGCACCGTGCCCGCGCCCAGCGCCGCCATCGTCAACACCACGGCAAGCACGGCACGCCGCGGTTGATCGATGGGCGCCGCCGGCCGCGACAGGCGCGCCGTCAACCAGCCAGCGGCCACGGCCAGTGCCAGGGCGTAAACCATCTTCGTCCAGGGTGCGGCCGTCGTGAACATGCTGGCCGGGATCACGCCGAACACGCCGATCGCCGCCCAGGTACTCACCAGCAGCCCGCCGATGGCGGCCGGCGACAGGCGCCGCGCCGCCAGCGCACGCGGGGCCGGGCCAGCGCTGCGGGCCAGCAGGTCGATCAGCGTGTCGGTCTTCACTTGCGCCCCCGGTTCGTCGCGTCGATCATCGCTCAGGGACCCCTGCGCACCAGCGCGGCCAGGCGCTTCAGCCCGCGGTGCACCTGCACCTTGATGGCCGATTCGGAAGCGCCGGTGCGCGCGGCCGCCTCGGCAACCGACAGGCCTTCCAGCTTGGTCAGCATGATGGCCTGCCGCTGTGCCTGCGGCAGTTCCTCGAACAGCGTTTCCAGGTCGCGCCGCGCGCCAGCGTCGTCAGGCTCGGCCATCAGCAGTTGCTCGTCCACGTCGTCGATGGCGTCGTGCAGGCTGTCACGGCGGCCGCGCCGGCGCCAAAGGTCGACCAGCTTGTGCCGGGCAATAGCCACCGCCCAGGCGCTGACGGGCAGCGCCGGGTCGTAAGTGCCACGTTGCAGATGCAAGGCCAACAAAGTCTCCTGAACCAGATCTTCCACCTCGTCCGGCAAGCCGGACAGGCGGCGTTTCAGATACCCGCGAAGGCGACTGGCGAGCAGCCCAAGGCACTGCCGGTAGGCCGCGTCGTCGCCCGACTGCGCTCGCAGCCACAGTGGCTTGAGGGTGGACTCGAAGTCGCCGGGGCTGCCGTCAACAGTCATTTCGTGACTCGGGGTCCTTTGGTTACTTCGGCCTGCGAAATCGACCCCAGTAGGCTGAATCCCAGGTGGCAAGGGGCGGATTGTGCCGCTGTGCAACCACGCCCCTGGCTGGAGCGAATGGCAGTTCAACCACCCGCTTCGATGGCAACAACCCATTCCCCGCTCGTGCCTTCCAGCGAGCCCGCACGCCGCGCATCGGCCGAAGACCAGTCCTGCCGGGTTACACAGGACAGGGTCAGGGTCTGTGCGAGCGGCCTGTTCCGGCGTTCCTGAAACGACCGCTGTAACCGTTCGGGTCGAACTGGCGAATAGCAGTGCATCGCCCCACCTCGACCCGGCCCATCCCACCATGCACCCCACGCTGCCCTTGCTCGCCGCCACCGACTTTCCGCCCCTCCGGCGCCGCTCGCTCGACACCCTGCAGGTCAACCTCGGCTACAAGTGCAACCAGAGCTGCCTGCACTGCCACGTGGCGGCCAGCCCGCAGCGCATCGAGATGATGGACGGCGACACCATCGCGCTGGTGCTGGAGGTGCTGCGCACGCGGCGTGTCGGCACGCTGGACCTGACCGGCGGTGCGCCCGAGCTCAACGTGCACTTCCGCGACCTGGTGCGCCAGGCGCGTGCGGCCGGCGTGCGCGTGATCGACCGCTGCAATCTCACGATCCTGTCCGAGCCGGGGCACGAGGACCTGGCTGCCTTTCTCGCCGAGCAGCGCGTCGAGATCACCGCGTCGCTGCCCTGTTATTCGCCCGCCAACGTCGACCGCCAGCGCGGCGACGGCGTCTTCGAGCGCAGCATCGCCGGGCTTCGCGAGCTCAATGCGCTGGGCTATGGCGATCCGGATCGCGGGCTGGTGCTGAACCTCGTCTACAACCCGCAGGGCGCGGTGCTGCCGCCGCCGCAGGGGCCGCTGCAGGCCGACTACAAGCGCGAGCTGCTGCTGCATTTCGGCATCCGCTTCGATCACCTGTTTGCGCTGACCAACATGCCGATCCAGCGCTTCGGCAGCACGCTGGTCAGCAAGGGCACCTTCGGCCCCTACATGCAGCTGCTGCGCGACAGCTACCGCGCCGACAACCTCGACACCGTGATGTGCCGCAGCCTGCTCAGCGTGGACTGGCAGGGCTTTCTGTACGACTGCGACTTCAACCAGATGCTGGGCCTGCGTGCGCCCCTGGCCGGTCTGGCGCGCCCCCACCTGCGCGACCTGCTGCAGCACGACCCCGCCGGCGCGCCCATCCGCATCGCCGACCACTGCTACGGCTGCACGGCGGGCCAAGGCAGCAGTTGCGGCGGCGCGCTGGAGCCTGCGGTGTCGGGGGCTGTGTCGGGCGAGGCGTCGGCCATGCCGATGCCCGTGACGGCAGGGACCCGCTGATGGCCCGCCCGTCCAAGGCCCTGCTGTGGGCCGGCGCTGGCGCGGCCGCGCTTGTCGCGTTCTGGGCCTGGCGCCACTTCGAGCTGGGTGCGCTGCTGACGCTGGACAACCTGAAGGCCAGCCGCGACGCGCTGCAGGCCCAGGTGCAGGCGCGCCCGCTGGCCACCGCCGCGAGCTTCTTTGCCGTGTACGTGGCCGCGGCGGCGCTGTCGATCCCCGGCGCGCTGATCCTGACGCTGGCCGCCGGCGCGATGTTCGGCCTGGGCTGGGGCCTGCTGCTGGTGAGCTTTGCGTCCAGCCTGGGCGCGCTGCTGGCTTTTCTGGCGGCGCGCTACCTGCTGCGCGACACCATCCAGGCGCGCTTCGGCCACGCCCTGGCACCCATCAACGACGGCGTGCGCAAGGACGGCACCTTCTATCTGCTGACGCTGCGCCTGGTGCCGGTGTTCCCGTTCTGGCTGATCAACCTGCTGATGGGCCTCACGCCCATGGGCGCCGGGCGCTTCTACGCCGTCAGCCAGGTGGGCATGCTGGCCGGCACGGTGGTGTACGTGAACGCGGGCACGCAATTGGCGGCCATTCAGTCGCCGGGCGACGTCCTCTCGCCGGGGCTGCTGGGCAGCTTCGTGCTGCTGGGCCTGTTCCCGCTGCTGGCCAAGGCTGGTGTGGGCTGGCTCGAGCGGCGCAAGGTGTATGCGAACTGGACGAAGCCGGCCCGCTTCGACCGCAACCTCGTCGTCATCGGCGCCGGCGCCGGCGGGCTGGTGTCGGCCTACATCGGCGCGGCGGTCAAGGCCAAGGTCACGCTGGTGGAAGGCCACAAGATGGGCGGCGACTGCCTGAACTTCGGCTGCGTGCCCAGCAAGGCGTTGATCCGCTCCGCCAAGATGGCCAGGCAGTTGAAGAAGGCGCACGAGTGGGGTGTGGCCGACGCCGCGGGCCGTGTGGACTTTGCCGCCGTGATGCGGCGCGTGCACGGCGTCATCCGCGACATCGAGCCGCATGACTCGGTCGAGCGCTACACCGCGCTGGGCGTGGAGGTGCTGCAAGGCCATGCCCGCATCACAAGCCCGTGGACCGTGAACGTGACGCTGGCCGACGGCCGTTTGCAGACGCTGACCACGAAGAACATCGTCATCGCCGCCGGCGCCAGCCCGTTCGTGCCGCCCATCCCGGGCCTCAAGGAGGCCGGCTTCCACACCAGCGACACCCTGTGGGGCCTGACCGAATTGCCGCGGCGCCTGGTGGTGCTGGGCGGCGGGCCGATCGGCAGCGAGCTGGCGCAGAGTTTTGCGCGGCTGGGCAGCGCCGTCACGCAGGTGGAGATGGCGCCGCGCATCCTGGTGCGCGAAGACCCCGAGGTCTCCGATCTGGTGTCTGCCTCGCTGCGGGCAGACGGCGTGAACCTGCTCACCGGGCACCAGGCGGTGCGCGTCGAGGTGGTGGACGACGAGAAGCGGCTGATCGCCAAGCACGGCGACGCCGAGGTCGTGATCCCCTTCGATGAACTGCTGTGCGCCGTGGGGCGCAGCCCGCGCGTCAGCGGCTACGGGCTGGAGGAGCTGGGCATCCCGCTCAGCGCGCGCAAGACCATCGAGACCAACGCCTACCTGCAGACGCTCTATCCGAACATCTACGCCGTGGGCGACGTGGCCGGGCCGTACCAGTTCACGCACACCGCCGCGCACCAGGCCTGGTATGCCGCGGTCAACGCGTTGTTCGGGCGCTTTCGCAAGTTCAAGGCCGACTACCGCGTGATCCCCTGGGCCACCTTCACCGACCCCGAGGTGGCCCGCGTGGGCCTGAGCGAGAGCGAGGCCAAGGAGCAGGGCATCGCCTGCACGGTGACGCGCTACGGCCTCGACGACCTGGACCGGGCGATCGCCGACGGCACCACGCACGGCTTCGTCAAGGTGCTCACCGTGCCCGGCAAGGACCGCATCCTGGGCGTGACCATCGTCGGCGAACACGCCGGCGACCTGCTGGCCGAGTACGTGCTGGCCATGAAACACGGCCTGGGCCTGAACAAGATCCTGGGCACCATCCACACCTACCCCACACTGGCCGAGGCCAACAAGTACGTGGCCGGCGAGTGGAAGCGCGCGCATGCGCCGCAGAAGCTGCTGCAGTGGGTGGCGCGGTTCCACGCCTGGGAGCGCGCATGAAGAACCTGCATCGACGTGGATGGCTGGGGTGGGCCCTGAACACGGCGGTGGCTGCCGCGGTCACGACCCGGCTGCGGAGCGCTCATGCGCAGAGCTTCGATCACACCCACGCGGGCTGGACCGACCTGCTGCGCAAGCACGTCCGGCTCGTGCGCGGCGGCCAGGCCACGCAGGTGACCTACGCTGGCTTCAAGGCCGATCGCGCGGCCCTGAAGGCCTACCTCGACAGCCTTTCCGCCGTGACGCCCACTGCCTTCGCCGGGTGGGCCAAGGGCGAGCGCCAGGCCTTTCTGATCAACGCCTACAACGCGTTCACGGTCGAGCTGATCCTCACCCGCTACCCCGACCTGAAGTCGATCAAGGACCTCGGCAGCCTGCTCAGCAGCCCGTGGAAGCCGAAGTGGATCACCCTGATGGGCGCGAAGGTCTCGCTGGACGACATCGAGCACGCCATGCTGCGCAAGCGCGGCGCCTACGACGACCCGCGTGTGCACTTTGCCGTCAACTGCGCCAGCATCGGCTGCCCGGCGCTGCGCGAAGAGGCCTTTGTCGCCACGCGGCTGGACGCCCAGATGGACGAGCAGACGCTGCGCTTCATGAGCGACCGCACACGCAACCGCTGGAACGCGCAGCGCGGGCGGCTGGAGCTGTCGAAGATCTTCGACTGGTACGGCGAGGACTTCCGCCTGGGCCACCGCGGCATCGCGTCGCTGCCCGCGTTTGCGGGCCGCTACGCCGACCCATTGGCCGACACGCCGGCTGATCGCGAGCGCATCCGAGCCGGCACGGTGGACATTGCCTTCGCCGACTACGACTGGTCGTTGAACGACGCGCCGGGTGGCAACGTGCAGGCCCGCTGATGAGCACCTCCGTCATCGTCTTCGCCAAGGCCCCTGTCGCCGGGCTCGCCAAGACGCGTCTGGCACCTGCGCTGGGCTCCGCGGGCGCCGCGGCGCTGGCCGGGCGCATGCTGCGCCACGCGCTGGCACAGGCCGCAGCGGCCGACGTCGGCCCGGTCGAATTGTGTGTGGCGCCCGATGCATCGCATCCCGACCTGCGCGAAGCAGCGGCGGCCTGCGGTGCTTCGTTGGCCGACCAGGGCACCGGCGACCTGGGCTTGCGCATGCACCGCGCCTTCACCCGCCACCTGATGCGCAGGGGCCGCGCCTTGCTGATCGGCACCGACGCGCCGGCGCTGGACGCTGCGATGCTGCGCGTGTCTGCCCAGGCCTTGAACGACCACGACGTGGTGTTCGTGCCGGCACGGGACGGTGGCTATGCCCTGGTCGGTCAGCGCAGGGCGGATCCGCGGTGGTTCTCCGACATGAACTGGAGCCACGCTCGCGTGATGGCGGACACCCGCGAGCGGCTGCGCGCGGCCCGCGTGCGGTGGGTTGAGCTGCCGCCGGTGGCGGACATCGACGAGCCCGCTGATCTGGCCAACCTGCCGCCGGGCTGGCTCGACGGGCCGGTCCGAGCATCGCAGCGGGCCGGGACGGACACATGAAGCGCCTGGTACTGGCCGGTGCCGGCCATGCCCACGCATGGGTGCTGCACGCCCTGGCGCGGGAGCCGCTGGCCGAGCTGGCAGGGCCAGGGCCTGCCGAAGGCCGGCGTGCATGCAGTGCGCACCCGGCACTGGCGAGCAACCTGCGCGTCGCTCTCGCAGGCACGGGCGACTTCCAACCCCACCGGCCGCAGCGCCATGTCCTGACCTTGGGGGCCACGGGCGACGGGCGGGCCATCGCCTCGCGCGGACCCTTTGGGGCCGAGGGCGCCCGGGTCTGGCGCCGGAAGGACCGCATCGACCGGCGCTTTCTGAATCCATTCCGCCATCCGGCCGAACCACAGCCCGTATCTGAACCCGTCAACCCGGCGTGCGATGCGCCGGCTGCATTCCCTGGAGACCCCCGATGACCTTGAACCGCCGCCATGCCTGCGCCCTTGCACTGGCCCCCTTGCTGGCCGTGCCCGGCGTGGCCCTGGCCCAGGCCGGCAGCAACAGCCCGCTGAAGTTCGGCGTGGGCATGTTCCAGCCCGACCGCGAGAAAAACGACGCCACCTACCGGCCGCTGGCCGCGCACCTGGCGCAGCGCCTGGGCCGCCCGGTGGAGTTGCGCACCGTCGACAGCTGGGAAGGCCTGGCCAAGAGCCTGGCCAACGGCGAGACCGACCTCGCCTTGATGGGCCCCTGGGGTTATGTGCTCGCCAACCACTACAGCGGCGCCCAGGTCGTCTCGACCATCCTCTACCAGGGCAAGCCCGAGTACTTCGCGATGATCGTCACGCACCCGGAATCGGGCCTCGACAGCGTGGACGATCTGCTCGGGCCCAAGGGCCGGGGCCGCAGCTTCGCCTTCGGCGACAAGGGTTCCACGTCCGGGTACCTGATCCCGCTGCACCTGTTCCAGCAGCGCGGCATCAACCCCGAGAACCACTTTGCGCGTGTGCTGTACACCAGGCACCAGGCGATCCAGATGCAGGTGACGGCCGGGCAGCTGGATGCCGGGGCCGACTACAACCGCAACCGCGACGCCATGGTCTCGCAGGGCCTGATCACGGCGGCACGCAGCAAGGTCATCTGGCAATCGGCGCCGCTGCCCAACGACGCCTTCGCGGTGAGTGCCGCGCTGACCAAGGACGCTGCGTTCGTGAGGCGGCTGCAGGCCGCGCTGGCTGAGGTCGGCCCCTTGCTGGCGGGCCAGGCGAACCTGCTGCCCGCCAATTACACCGGCTTCGTCGACAGGGACAACGTCTTCTACAAGCCCATCCGTGACGCCGGCCTGGCCACTGGCAAGCTGGGCGCACGTTGACCGTGTCCACCTTGCAGCTGCCGCTCCGTCAGCGCCTGCCCGCGGGCCGCGCCGGCTTTGCGCTGCTCGTCGCGCTGTATGCCGCGCTGGTGGCGCTGTGCGTGTTCAGCCTGGCCAGTGCGGGCGACCTGAGCTTCGGCCGCAATCCCTGGGACAACCTGCTCAAGACGCTGGGCGATTTTGCGCGGCCGAGTTTCCTGGATGTGTGGTTCGGCCCCGAGCGGCTGGAGTACCGCAGCGACGACGGCACGCTGCTGCGCACCGAGAACCGGCGCGAGGTCGAAACCGGCTTCCTGGCTGCCGTGGTGCGGGCCACCTGGGTCACGTTCCAGATTGCCACGCTGGGCTCGCTACTGGCGGCGCTGCTGGCGCTGCCCCTGGCCTGTGCCGTGGCGCGCAACCTGCGAGCGCCGCGGCCGCTGGCCGTGGCCGCCAAGACCGTGCTGGACGTGTCGCGGGCGGTGCACACGCTGGTCTTCGGGCTGATCCTGGTGGGCATCGTCGGCCTCGGGCCCACGGCCGGCGTGCTGGCCATCGCGCTGCACTCGATGGGCACCTATGGCAAGCTGTTTGCCGAGAGCATCGAAGCACTGGACATGGCGGCGGTGGATGCCGTGCGCGCCACCGGTGCCGGCGAGGCGCAGGTCTTTCTCCACGGCGTGTGGCCTTCGGTGCTGCCGCAGTTCGTCAGCCACCACCTCTACGTCTGGGAGTTCAACATCCGCGACTCGACCATCCTGGGGCTGATCGGCGCCGGCGGCCTGGGCCTGCTGATCAGCGAGGCGGTGAGCCTGTTCCAGTGGAGCCGGCTGGCGACGCTGCTGATCGTGGTGGTGGCGCTGGTGATGACCTTCGACGCGATGTCGCGACGCATCCGCAGGGCCCTGCTGTGACGCCGGCCGTGTACATCGAAGACGTGCGGGTGGTCGCGCCGACCCGGGTGCTGCTGGAGGTGCCGCGGCTGGCGATCCAGGCCGGCGAGCACGTGGCCATCGTCGGCCCCAACGGCGCCGGCAAGAGCACCTTGCTCAAGGTGATCGGCGCCTTGTTGCCGACGCAGCAGGGGCAGGTGCAGGTGCTCGGTCGATCGATCGGTGCGCAGCGCTCCGAAACAGCAGTCCGCCTCAGCGCCGCGGAGCGCAGGGCGCTGCGCCGCGAAACGGGCCTGCTCATGCAGGGGCTGCACCTCGTGCCCCGGCTGTCCGCGCGCGAGAACGTGCTAGTCGGTGCGCTGGCCCGGCTGCGAGGTGCCGACGCCTTGCGCAGCTTGTGGCGCTGGTACCCGCCGGCGCTGGTGGACGAGGCCGACGCCGCGCTGGCTGCGCTGGGCCTGGCTGACCGCACCGACACACGCGCCGACCGGCTCTCGGGTGGCGAACGGCAAAAGGTCGCCCTGGCGCGGATGCAACTGCAGCGCCCGCGCCTGCTGCTGGCCGACGAGCCCACCTCAGCGCTGGACCCTGCTGCCACCACGCAGGTCTGCCACGCGCTGCGTGCACTGGCAGCGGAGCCCGGCCGCACGCTGATCACCGTGGTGCACGACCTGGCCCTGCTGCCGCTGCTGGCCACTCGCGTCATCGGCATGGCCGACGGCCGGGTGCAGTGGGACCGGCCGATCGACGCCCTCTCTGCATCGTGGCTGCAGGAGCTGTACGAGCGGCGGGCGGTCGAGCCGGCCACCGCCGAAGACCACCGGCCTGCCCCGGCAGCCCGACTGGCGTGCGCCTGAACGACTGTGCTTTGGCGACCCCTTCTTTGTACGACAACCCGGAGACAACGATGAGCATCACGACACGAATCACCCTGACCCTGGGCGCTGTGCTGCTGGGCGGTTGCTCAGCCATGGGCGGCCACCATGGCGCCGCTGGGCATGGGGGCCACGGCGGCAACAAGACCACCGCCACGCATGGCCTGATCGCACTCCAGAGCCCCTACGCGCCGGCCGAGACGATGAACCGGCTCGAAGCCGAGGTGAAGAAGCGCAACCTGGCTGTGGTGTCCCGCATCGACCACGCTGCAGCTGCCCAGCGCATCGGCCAGACCTTGCGGCCCACCGAGTTGCTGATCTTCGGCAACCCGCAGGCCGGCACGCCGTTGATGCTGTGTGCGCAACTCAGCGGCATCGACCTGCCGATGAAGGCCCTGGTGTGGGCCGACGAGGCTGGCCAGACCTGGCTGGGCTACAACGATCCGAAGTGGCTGATCCATCGCCACGGCGCCCGCGACTGCCCGGCGGCCGAGCCGGTGGGCCAGGCGCTGGCCGCCATCGCCGCGGCCACGGTGGCCAGGTGACCCCTGCTGTGCAGGACCGCCTGTCGGTCCGACCGTCTCCCGGGCGCAGTTGCCCCTTGCACTACCGCTACCGGCCGGAGGACTTTGCGGTCGAAGCACCGGCCCATCTGCAGTCGCTCGACGTGCTCTACGTCGTGGGCGGCCTGTACGGCAACGAGCTGGCCCTGGCGCGCGTGCTGGCGCTCTTTGCCCAGGAGCGCGGCCGCAAGCGGCTCGTCTTCAACGGCGACTTCCACTGGTTCGACGCCGACCCGGCCGTATTTGCAACGGTGCATCAAGCAGTGCTGGCGCACGACGCCATGCGCGGCAACGTCGAGACGGAACTTGCTTCGGAGGTCGCGGGCGATGACGCCGGCTGCGGGTGCGCGTATCCGGACTGGGTCGGCGACGGTGTGGTCGAACGCTCCAACCGCATCCTGGGTCGGCTGCGGCGGGCGACCACCACGCAGCAGCGCGCCGAGCTGTCGGCCCTGCCGATGTGGCTGCGTGCCGATGTCGGCCCGATGCGGCTGGGCCTCGTGCACGGCGACGCCACCTCGCTGGCCGGCTGGGGCTTCGCGCAGGAGCACTTGCGCGACGCGGGGCACCGGGCCGATGTCGCGCGCTGGCTCGACCTCGCCGGGGTCGATGCCTTTGCCTGCACGCACACCTGCCTGCCGGTGTTCCAGGCGATGCCGGCGCCATCGGGGCGTCCCGCGCGCTGGATCCTCAACAACGGCGCCGCCGGCATGCCCAACTTCCGGGGCGACACGGCGGGGCTGCTGACCCGCATTGCCGTCGAACCGCTGGCCGGCCCCGGGAAGCGCTTCGGCGTGGCGATGGGCAGCGAGGTGGTGGCCGAGGGCATCGCCATCGACATCGACGCCCAGGCATGGCGTGCGCGCTTCGGGGCGCAATGGCCGGCGGGCAGCGACGCCCATGAGTCCTATTTCGACCGCATCGTGCAAGGGCCTGCCTACGAGCCCGCCGATGCCGTCCGCCGCCTGGCGTGAACGGCATGCTGGCCATCATCGGAGACACCGGCCTCTACGAACTTTCGGGCCTCGATCTCGCCGCCGGAAAGCCGACCAGCCCCAGCACGCTGCATGTGCACTGCGCTGCTGTCGGCCTGGCACGGCCGCCGCTGCGGCCGATCCTCGAGGCCGACCGGATCACCGTCCAGCCCCTGTTCTGGAGCTTTGCCTGTTACCCGGCCGCGCTGCTGCGTGTGATCGAAACCTCCATCGCCGACACCGCCGAGAAGAACCGCGTGCGCCCGCCGATCCGCTACTGGGACGAGCCGCGCGACGACCTGTCGTCCTACCTCGCGTTGATGGCACACGACCGCGCGCGCGCAGCCCACCCGGCCGTGGTGGCCTGGGCCAAAGGCACCCGGCTCAACCCCATGTCGGGTTTGGGCGCGCACCGCGAGCACCCACTGGTGGCGCAGACGTGGAGCGACCTCCAGCAGTACGGCGCCGCCGCTGCGGGCGACATCGTCAAGCTGCTCCAGTGACAACGGTTCCGTCACGGCAATCAAAGGTCCCCACCGTCATCAGCATCGGAACCCTGCGCTGCATCGCCGTCAACGTGACCGATTTCGAAGTGGGCTACCGATTCTGGTCAGCCGTCACGGGCTGGGAGTTGCTGGGGCCGCCGCAGGGATTACAGGGCTGGCGGGGCTATCTGGGCACTCGAAACCCGTCCAATCGCGTCGTCGACGCTGCTGTCGCCACCACGTAAGCGCTCTCATGAACGGCGTCGGGCGCGAGCCGCACCCAACAACCCCAGACCGCCGAGTGCGAGCAGCGCGAGACTGGGCGGTTCGGGCACCGAGTTGCCCGTGCCGCCGCCACCAATGCCCGTGCCCGGCCCACCTGCTGCGTTGTAGGTGTAGGCGACCGTCGCGACGCCTGACCAAGTCGCACCGGTTCGCTCGGCAAATTCGCAGTCGTCGCCTATGTCATCTTGGCAGGCCCCGGTCAGGCGTGCGCCCATCGAAGCAAAGAAGTTGATTGGATCCACACCGACGAAGTCATTCAATGCGACGCCGGGGGCGAGAACCAACTCCTCACTCAGGCCGAGCACCTGATTCTTGGAGACCTGACACAGCACCGTCTCGGGTCCACCTCGTATCGAGCACTCGTCGGCGATTCTCCGTGTAACGCCGTAATTTGCGGCTGGTGATGGGTCAAACAAGGACAGAGCCAAGTCCACCGCCAGTTCCGCAGCAAGGAAGGTTTCGATCGCCGCAACCTGCCCGGGATTGGAGTCGAGCGCACTGCCAAGAAGATCGAGTGCAACGGTCGAATAGAACCCGAAAGTGACACCGGTGAGTGTGCCCAGAGCAGGGTCAAAGCGCGACAGGCTGGCCAGTTGCAGACCAGACCGCTCGATACTGAAAACCCCGCCGACCAAGGTGCCAGAGTAGTCTGTCTCCACCTCGAAGTTTGTCGAGAATGACACCACGGCCGCCGAGGCGGTACCGGTCGTCAAGCCAAGGGTCATGGCACACATCGCGGCGAATCGGCCCACAAAGGCGGCCGTTGAGGTCAGCAATGCCCGGGTCTTGCTGTCGCAGGGCGCGGACGCGCGGATTGCGTTTGGAACCGGTGAGTTGATCATGGGGTGAGCTTTCGTCAGTGAATCGATGGTTGAGGGATGGGTGATCAATCTGCAGAATTGATTCATTGATAGAAAAAACGCTTGAGATGCAAGCTGGTCCTTTCAAAGAAAAAGCCAGTCAACTCGATTCGTTCCGAGGGTGCGCATGGATCTCCCTGTCGTTGGCCCATCACGGTGCCCCATGGCACGCGGTCGTTTCCAGTCAGATCCAGCGCCTGAGTTGTCTGTTGGCTTGCCCTCAGGAACTGCTGCGTGACATGGCCGATGAATCCCATGCAGACGGCCGGCCGTCATGGCGTCCGATGAGCGCTGGCTGGTTCGTTTGAGCCGTGCTGACGGTGCGTCGCTCGACTATCGACGCGGCTCGACTTCTGCGTCCTGTCCGTTCGTCGCCCCGACCTACCCGGCCGTCCGGGGACGCGCCTCCCAACGCGCTCCCACCTGCGGACAAGTGGGAAGCCCGTTGATGGCCTCGCCCCGCCACGGTGGTGATGAGCCGCCGCAGCAGGGTCAGCGCCAGCTCCGATGTGGGCGCGATGCCGATGCGCAGGTGCAGCTGTGCAAGGGCCCGGCGCTGCCAGGCTGCGCACTCCGCGAAGATGCTTGGAGATCGCGACAGCGCTTCGCCGGCAGCGTCCGTTCGAGGACAGCGCCGAGATCGGCGCTGGCAACGGGTTCCACACAGGGGCGGCCGTCAAACCCGGAGCACCTCCCGCCGCATCGACCACAGCACGGCCAGGACCTCGTTGCGCGTGGCGTCGTCGATGCCGTTCTTCTGCAGTGCGTCCATCGCATCGTCGATGACGGACATGAACTCCTGCTCGTTGATGTTCATGCCCTTGTGCGTGGCGACCATGTCCTTGCCGGTGTAGGCCTCGGGGCCGCCGGTGCCGGCGCAGAAGAACTCGACCGCGCGGCGCTCCACGCGGGCCAGGTCTTCGCTGTTCATGTAGCGGGCATTCACCAGCGGGTTGGCCAGGTGGTTCTTCATGAGGTCCGCGGTGATGCGGGTGATGCCCTCGCGGCGACCCAGGCGCTCATACAGGGTGGTGGTTGTGTTCATGTCGACTCTCTCCTCGGGGTAGGCAGATCCACCATCGGATCTGCGGGGTGGCAAGCGTGAAGCTGGGCGTTCACCGCACGGAGGCCCACATGTGGGCCGTCCACGAGGCGAACTCCAGGGAGCCGGGATCGGGTGTCCAGGGCGCGCTCTCGGCCTGTGCGGCCTGTGCGGCCTGTGTGGCCTCTGCGGCCTCTGCGGTCCCTGGCCGGTGCACGGGGTGCTCGGGTTCGGGCCAGGCCTGCGCTGGCAGCGGCAGCCCGGCCGGCCCGATGCCGGGCACGAGAAAGTGGAGTGATCGGCAGGTCATGGGGGCTCCTTCGGCGGTTGACGCCGGCGGACAGTCACCCGGCGTGGCCGCAGACTGCCGGACCGGCGTTCCTGAATCGTTCCTGGCGCCCGCGGGGCTTGTGGGGCTCAGCCCGCTGTCTGACACTGGTCGGCATGGACATCAACCCGCCCGCCGTGCCGCCCGGGGCCTTCAGCCGCCTGGACGCCTTCCTGCTCGGCCGCTTTGCCGTGGCCATCGACGGTGTCGAAGTGGCCGCCGACCGATGGCCCAGCCTGCGCGCCGCGCAACTGGTGCAGTTGCTGTGCCTGCAAGCGCACCAGCGCCTGACGCGCGACGAAGTGATCGATGCGCTGTGGCCGCAACTCGAACCCGAGGCCGGTGCCGCCAACCTGCGCAAGGCGGCCCACCACGCACGCCAGGCGCTGGGGCGCCACGACGCCGTCGTGCTGCAGGCCGGCGAGGTGCTGCTGTGGCCCGAGCGCCTGGTGGCGGTGGATGCGCTGCACTTCGAGCAGCGTGCCGATGCCGCCCTGGCCCGGCGCGACCCCGCCGACTGTGCCGACGCGGCCGCCACCTACGCGGGCGACCTGCTGCCCGGGGCGCGCTTCGAGCCCTGGGCCGAAGCCACCCGCGAACGTCTGCGTGAACGCCATCTGCAACTGCTGCGCGCCAGCGGCCAGTGGGAGCGACTGGCGCAGATCGACCCCGAAGACGAGGCCGCGCACCGCGCGCTGATGCAGCGCGCGCTGGCGGCCGGCAACCGCGCCGCCGCCCTGCGCTGGTACGCCCACCTGCGCGAGGCGCTGCAGCAGGGCCTGGGAGTCTCGCCCGACGCGCAGACCCAGGCGCTCTACGAGCGCTGCATTGCCGGCCTGCAGGCGGCCGGGCCCGCCTTCGTCGGCCGTGCCCAGGCCTGTGCCCAGGCGGCCGCCTGGCTGGGCCTGGCGGCTGGGCAGCGGCCGGGCGGCATCGTGTTGCGGGGGCCCGCCGGCATCGGCAAGACGGCGCTGGGCCGCGAGATCGCCGCGCAGGCGCAGGCCCAAGGCTGGGCGGTGTGCCGTGTCAACGCCTCCCAGACCGGCCGCACCTACGCGGTGATGGCCGACCTCACCGAACGCCTGGTCGTCGACGACCGCGGCGTGCTCGACCGCATCGGCGCGCAGGCACGCGCGGTACTGGCGCTGCTCAGCCCGCAGGCGGCACCGGCCGACACCTTGCCCGGCCCCTTGGGCCGGCACCAGGTGGTGGGCGCCATCCACCGCCTGCTGCGGGCCGCCGCTCCGGGCCAGCAGGTACTGCTGCAGGTGGACGACGCGCACCTCGCCGACGATGCCGATGTCGACGTGATCACGCAGCTGGCCGCCACCGGCGCCGGCCTGTGCGTGCTGCTGACCACACGCCCGCCCGCGGCCGGCACGGCGCTGGCGCGCGCCCTGGGCCGGCTGCAACGCTCGGGCGTGCTGCAGGTGCTGGACCTGGAGCCGCTGCCCGACGACGAGTGCAGCCGGCTGGTGGCGCGCGTGGCGCCCGCCGGCGTGCCGGCCGACGTGCTGGCGCGTGTGGTGCGCGCGGCCGAGGGCAACCCGTTTGCGGCCATCGAGCTGGCGCGCTGTGCCGGCGCCCATGCCGATGGGCGATTGCCCGGCGGCGTGGCCGATGCCATCACCGAGCGGCTGTGCGACGTGCCCGACAGCGCGCTGAGCCTGCTCACGTGGCTGGCGCTGAGCAGCGCCGAGTTCGACGTCGCCACCGTCGAGGCGCTGGCGACCGAGGCGCAGCTGCCGAGCCTGGAGTCGCTGGACGCCGCCCTGGCCGCGGGCGTGCTGCTGCCGCTGGCCAGCCGCTACCGCTTCCGCCACCACCTGGTGCAGCAGGCGCTGGTCGAGCAGGTGCCGCCCCACCGCCGCTTGAAGATGCACCGCCAGATCGCCATGCGGCTGGCCGAGCTCGACAGCCCGCCCGCCGTCGTCGCCCGCCACTGGCTGGCGGCCGGCCAGCCGCGCGACGCCATGCCCTGGCTGCTGGCCGCCACCCGCGAAGCCGTGCGCCTGGCGGCCTTCAGCGATGCGCTGCGCCCCCTGGAGCCGCTGCTGGGGGTCCAGCCCGACCACGCCGAGGGCCTGCGGCTGCGCGCCGAGTCGCTGGACGCGCTGGGTGAGCCGGCCGCGCTGGCCGCGTACCACGCCGCGGCCGATGTGGCGGGCGAACCCGAGAGCCACAACCTGCGCGCCAAGGCCGCACTGGCCCAGGTCAAGCTGGGCGACCCCAAAGGAGCACTCGTCGTGCTGGCCGGCCTGACACCCACCAGCGTCGAGGGCAAGCTGTGCGAAGCGCTGGCCTACAGCGGCGCGGCCGCGCTCGGCACCGGCGACCCCGCCGTCGGCACGGCCAAGGCGGCGGTGGCGCGGCAGCTGGCGCTGCAGTCGGGGGACACCACCTCGCTGGTCATCGCCTCCTGGGCGCAGGCCGCGGCCGCGCATGCGCGCGGCGAGCTGCACCGCAGCGTCTGGGCCGACTTGCATGAAACCAGTCAGGTGCCGCATCTGGCGCTGCGCGTGTTCGACGGCCATCTGTGCATCACCCAGCGCTTTCTCTACGGCGCGCGGCCTTACGCCGAGGTCATCCACTTCGCCCAGACCCTGTCCACCGAGGCGCAGCGGCTGGGCGCAGCGCGCGGCCACGCCTTTGGCGTGACGCTGCGCGGCGAGGCCGAGTGGCTGGCCGGCAACCTGGCCGAAGCCCGCCAGCACCTGCGCGAAGGCGCGCGCCTGCACCGCGCCATCGGCGGGCCGGTGGGCGAGGCGCTGTCGCTGCAGCGCCTGGCCGAGGTGGCGCTTCACGAGGGCCAGCGCGACGAAGCCCGTGCCCTCATCGACGAGGCCCTGGACGTGGCGCGCCAGACCGACATCGGCTTCCACCTGCTCGACCGGATCTACGGCACGCGCATCAACCTGCATGCCGACGACCCGGGCGCCGCCCTGTACGTGATGGAGGACGCCAGCGCCTCGGTGCGCGGGCCGCTGGAGACCTGCCCGGGCTGCCGCATCACCTTCGCCGTGCCCGCGGCCATTGCCGCTGCGCGCGCCGGCGAACTGGCGCTGGCCGAGAAGCACGAGGAACAGTGCGCCTACCTGGCCAACGTGGTGATGCGGCTGCCGGCGTGGTACGCCGCGCACGACGAGGTGCGCGGGCACATGGCCGCCACGCGCGGTGCCGCCGAAGAGTCACTGGCACGCTTTGCCGCCGCGGCGGCGCGTTTTCGGGAGGCCGGGCACCCGATCGATGCCGAGCGCTGCGACGGGTGGAGCAGGCGGTCAGGATAGCGGCAGCGCACGGGCGCGAGGGATCTCACCCGACGCCAGGGCCGCACGGCGCGCGCCCCGGACGGGGGCCGCATGAAGCTGCTCGACACGAGCTGCGAGGCGCTGCTGGCCGCTCTGCAGCCCGTGCTGGGCATCGTGGAGCGGCGCCACACGATGCCGATCCTGGGGCATGTGCTGCTGCGCACGCAGGGCACCGCGATGACGCTGACCAGCACCGACCTGGAATGCCAGGTCAGCGCGCAGGCCCCGTTGGGCCCGCTGCACGGCAACGCCGCCACCACGGTGGCCGCGCACAAGCTGGCCGACATCCTGCGGGCGCTGCCGCCAGCGCAGGCGCTGACGATGGACCTGGCCCGCCAACGCCTCACGCTCAGCAGCGGCCGCAGCCGCTTCACGCTGCACACGCTGCCGGCGGAGGACTTCCCAGCCATGGCCCCGGCCGAAGAAGGCGCGGCGCTGCGCCTGCCGCAGGCCCGGCTGCGCGAACTGCTCGACCGCGTGGCCTTTGCGATGGCCGCGCACGACATCCGCTACTACCTCAACGGCACGCTGCTCACCACCGCAGAGCACCGCCTCACCGCCGTGGCCACCGACGGCAACCGCCTCGCCGTTGCCCACGCCAGACTGGATGCCGAGGCACCCGCGCTGAGTTTCATCCTGCCGCGCAAGGCGGTGCACGAGTTGCAACGCCTGCTGCGCAGCGGTGCCGCGGACGCCGAGGTCACCGTCCGGGTGAGCGCGTCGCAGGCACGCTTCGGCGTGCAGGGCACCGAGTTCGTGAGCAAGCTGGTCGAAGGCCGGTTTCCCGATTACCAGCGCGTGGTGCCGCACGGGCTGCCGCCGGGCCTGACCCCGGCCTGCGCCGACCTGCTGGCCAGCCTGCAGCGCGCCGCGCTGGTGACCAGCGATCGCTACCGCGGCGTGCGGCTCGACCTGCAGCCCGGCCTGCTGCGCATCCGTGCCAGCAACGCGGCCCAGGAAGAAGCCGAGGAAGAGCTGCCCGTGGACTACAGCGGGCCGGCGCTGCAGGTCGGCCTCAACGTGGGCTACGTCATCGACCTGCTGACGCACACCACGGCCGACACCGTCCACATGGCGCTGCAGGGCCCGCAGGGCAGCGTGCTGTTCACGCTGCCGGCACAGCCGGAATTTGCCTACGTGGTCAGCCCGATGCGGCTGTGAGCACCGCGGCATGCTGCTGTTGCAGCAGCTGTGCCACCACCGCCACCGCAATCACCTCGGGCTCCTTGCCGCTGATGCCGGGCACGCCGATCGGGCACACCATGCGCTCCAGCAGCTCGGCGGAATAGCCGCGCTCCTGCAGCCGGTGTTCGAAGCGGGCGCGTTTGGTCTGGCTGCCGATGAGGCCGAAAAAGCCGAAATCGCCGCGCCGCAGGATGGCCTGCGTCAGCGCCAGGTCCAGGTCGTGGCTGTGTGTCAGCACCAGGTAGCAGGCGCCGGGCGGCGCGTGGGCCACCTCGGCCTCCACCGGTTCGGCGCAGACGCGCTCGATGTGCGGCGGCAGCGGGCCGGCCGGGAATTCCCTCTCGCGTTCGTCGATCCACTGCACGCGGCACGGGATGCCGGCCAGCAGCCGCACGATGGCCCGGCCGACATGGCCGGCGCCGTACAGCTGCAGCACGAAGCGCGGCGCCGGCGCGGCCCAGGCGGCCGGCACGTCGTGCTGCAGCGGCGTGAAGGCCAGCGTCAGCACACCGCCGCAGCACTGGCCCAGCGTGGGGCCGAGCGCGATGCGCTGCTCGGTGGCGGCGCCGCCTTGCTGCAGCAGCGCGCGCGCATCGGCGATCGCCTTCAGCTCCAGGTGGCCGCCGCCGATGGTGCCCAGCACCGCGTCGGCCGCCACCAGCATGCGCGTGCCAGCCTCACGCGGGACGGAGCCGCGCGACGAGGCCACCGCCACCACCACCGCGGTGCGGCCGGCGGCCTGCCACTGCTGCGCGGCGGCGGCGATGTCCAGCATCAGCCGCCCGCCTGCACGGCCATCACGGCCGTCACGGCGCGCAGGATCGCCTCGCTGGTGGCGGGCGCCTGCAGCGGCGGGTCGACGCGGTGGCCACCCGCGGCCGAGACCGCGTCGCGGATCGCGAAGAACACACTGAAAGGCAGCAGCAGCGGCGGCTCGCCCACGGCCTTGCTGCGGTGGATGCTGTCGTGCACGTTGTCGCGCTCGTAAAGCCGCGTGCGCAGCTCGGCCGGGCAGTCGTTGGCGGTGGGGATCTTGTAGGTGCTGGGCGCGTGTGTGCTGAGCACGCCGGTCTCTGGGTGCCACACCAGCTCTTCCATCGTCAGCCAGCCCATGCCCTGGATGAAGGCGCCTTCGATCTGGCCGATGTCCACCGCCGGGTTCAGCGAGCGGCCGGCGTCGTGCAGGATGTCGGCGCGCAGCAGCTTCCATTCGCCGGTGAGCGTGTCGACGATCACCTCGCAGACCGCCGCGCCGTAGGCGAAGTAGAAGAACGGCCGGCCCTGCATCGTGGCGCGATCCCAGGTCAGGCCGGGCGTGGCGTAGAAGCCGTCGCTCCACAGCTGCACGCGGGCCAGGTAGGCGGCCTGCACCACCTCGGCGAACGGGCGGCTCTGTCCGGCCACGGTGACGGCGCCGTGGGCAAAGAGCACGTCGCCGGGCTCGCCGCCCCAGGCCGTGGCGGCAAAGATGGCCAGGCGCTCGCGGATCTGCCGCGCCGCGTCCTGCGCAGCCTTGCCGTTGAGGTCGCTGCCGGTGCTGGCCGCGGTGGCGCTGGTGTTGGCGATCTTCTGCGTGTCGGTGGCGGTGCAGCGCACGGCCCCGAAGGGCAGGCCCAGCTCGTGCGCCACCACCTGCGCCACCTTGGTGTTCAGACCCTGGCCCATCTCGGTGCCGCCGTGGTTCACGAGCACGCTGCCGTCGGTGTAGACGTGCACCAGCGCGCCGGCCTGGTTCAGGTGCGTCACGTTGAAGCTGATGCCGAACTTCAGCGGCGTCAGAGCCAGGCCCTTCTTCAGCACCGGGCTCGTGGCGTTGAAGGCGGCCACCTCGGCGCGGCGCTGCTCGTAGCCACTGTTCAGCACGAGGTCGTCGACGAGGCCGTGGATGATGTTGTCGTCCACCACCTGCCCGTACGGCGTGACGTTGTTCCTGGTGGTGCCGTAGAAGTTGGCGCGGCGCACCGCCAGCGGGTCCTTGCCGAGCCGCCGGGCCACGCTGTCGAGCAGGTATTCGATGGCGATGGCGCCCTGCGGCCCGCCAAAGCCGCGGAAGGCGGTGTTGCTCTGCGTGTTGGTCCTGCCGCTGTAGCCGTGCAGCGCCACATGCGGCAGCCAGTAGGCGTTGTCGACGTGGCAGAGGGCCCGTGTCATCACCGGGCCCGACAGGTCGGCCGAGTGGCCGGCGCGGCTGACCATCGTCAGCTCGGCGCCCAGGATGCGGCCATCGTCGTCGAAGCCGATCTGTGCCTGGTAATGGAAGCAGTGGCGGCGGCCGGTGATCATGAAGTCGTCGTCGCGGTCCAGGCGCAGCTTCACCGGCCGGTTCAGGTGCGCCGCGGCCACCGCGGCCACGCAGGCGAACAGCGCGCTCTGCGACTCCTTGCCGCCGAAGCCGCCGCCCATGCGACGGCATTCCACCTGCACCGCGTGCGCCGGGCGGTGCAGCGCGTGCGCCACCAGGTGCTGCATCTCGCTGGGGTGCTGGGTGCTGCAGTAGACCTTCATGCCGCGGTCCTCGGTGGGCACGGCGTAGCTGATCTGGCCTTCCAGGTAGAACTGCTCCTGGCCGCCGACGTCAAAGGTGGTCTGCAACGTGTTCGGCGCCTCGGCGATGGCGGCGGCGGCGTCGCCGCGCAGCAGGTGCATCGGCGGCACCACGTACTGCTGGGCCGCGTGGGCCTGCTGCGGCGTCAGGATGGCGGGCAGCGCGCGGGCCTGGATGACCTGCCTGGCCAGCGCCGCGGCGCGGCGGGCGGCGTCGCGCGTGGTGGCGATGACGGCAAACACCGGCTGGCCCACGTGGCGCAGCGTGTCGCCGACCTCCCCGGCCAGGATGGGGTCGTCCTGGACCAGCGCGCCGCATTGGTTGGCGCCGGGAATGTCGCGTGCGCTGAACACGTGCATCACGCCGGGCATCGCGCGCACGCGGTCCAGGTCCAGCGACTCGATGACACCGTGCGCCAGCGGCGACAGGCCCAGCGCCGCGTGCAGCGTGCCGGCGAGTTCGGGCAGGTCGTCGGTGTAGGGCGCAGCGCCGGCCACGTGCAGGTGCGCGGATTCGTGCGCGCGACTCTTGCCGACCACCGCAAACGGCGCCTCGGTGGCCTGCAGGCCCGGTGGCAGATCGGTGAGCTTGTTCATTGCACGGCCTCCCGCGCCCAGACGCTCACGGCACGCTCCGGCAGCGGCGCGTCGGGGCGGGTTTCGAGCCAGAAACGGCGCAACAGGTTCTGCGCCACCTGCAGCCGGTAGGCGGCGCTGGCGCGCATGTCGGACAGCGGCTTGAAGTCCTGCGCCAGCGCGGCCTGGGCGGCCTGCAGCGTGGCCTCGGTCCACGGCTGGTCCTGCAGCGCGGCCTCGGCCCCGGCCGCGCGCCGGATGGTGCCGGCCAGCCCGCCGAAGGCCAGGCGCACCGCGCTGAGGCGCCCGCCGTCCAGGTCCACCGCCAGCGCGGCGCACACGGCCGAGATGTCGCAGTCGAAGCGCTTGCTGATCTTGTACACACGCAGCTGCTGCGCCGGCCGCGCGCGGGGCACCTCCAGGCTGTGCACGAACTCGCCGGGCTCCAGGCGGTTCTTCATGTAGTCGACGTAGAAGTCTTCCAGCGGCATGCGCCGCACACGGTCGCCCTTCTGCAGCACGATCAACGCGCCCAGCGCCATCAGCACCGGCGCCGAATCGCCGATGGGCGAGCCGTTGGCCACGTTGCCGCCCATCGTGCCGGCCACGCGGATGGGCAGCGACGCAAAGCGCAGCCACACGTCGCGCAGCGCGGGCCACTCGGCCACCAGCGCGAGCCAGGCGGACTCCAGGCTCGCTGCGGCGCCGATGGTGATGTGCGTCGCGCCCGCAGTCACGCGCTTCAGCTCGGCCACCTCGTTGATGCTGATGAGCTCGCCCAGCGCCCGGAACTGCTTGGTGACCCACAGCCCCATGTCGGTGCTGCCGGCCAGCACCCTGGCCTGCGGCTTGGACTCGCGCAGCGCGGCAAAGTCGGCCACCGTGCGCGGCGCGTGGAAGCCGCTGGCGGTGTGCAGCGGCGGCGCAGCCTGCAGCGCGCGCAGCGCCTGCGCCACCGGCTCGCGCGCCAGCGGCACGGCGGGTGCGGTGAACATCTGCTGGCCTGCGTCCAGGATGGGCCGGTAGCCGGTGCAGCGGCACAGGTTGCCCGACAGGTCGTCGGCCAGCTGCTGCCGCTTGGGCACGGTGCCGGCCGCCTGGTGGCGCTGGTAGCAGGCCCACAGACTCATCACGAAGCCGGGCGTGCAGAAGCCGCACTGCGAGCCGTGGCAGGCCACCAGGCTCTGCTGCACCGGGTGCAGCGTGCCGCCGGCGCCGGCCAGGTCTTCCACCGTGAAGAGGGCCTTGCCGTCCAGCGTGGGCAGGAACTGGATGCAGGCGTTCACGGGTTTCAGTTGCAGCGCGCCGGCCTCGTCCAGCTCGCCCAGCACCACGGTGCAGGCGCCGCAGTCGCCTTCGGCACAACCTTCCTTGGTGCCGGTGCAGCGCGCGTCCTCGCGCAGCCATTCCAGCACCGTGCGCGTGGGCGCCGCGGGGTCGACCTGCACCACCGCGCCGCGGTGGAAGAACTGGATGGGACGTGTCTGCATGGGGGGCTTCGTTCCGAAGAGACGGGGACCGGGGACTTACCCGGAAGGTAGCGCCTGCCGCGCCTGGTGGAATATTTGCGAATGCATAGACTCTATGCGACCATCAGTATGGTGAAGCGACCCGAATTCGACACCATAGACCTCCATCTCATCCGGGTCTTGCACACCGTGATCCAAGAACGCAGTGTCTCGCGCGCTGCCGTCAAGCTGGCCAGCACCCAGCCTGCGGTGAGCGCCCAGCTCAAGCGCCTGCGTGTGCTGACCGGAGACCCGCTTCTGGTGCGCGCCGGCCAGCAGATGCAGCCCACCGAAGCCGCCTTGCAATTGCTGGACCCGGCAGCCCGCATGCTGCAGGACGCCGAGCGCCTGTTCAGCCGCCAGGGCCGGCTGATGCGCCAGGGGCCCTTCGACGCCGCGCACGCGCAGGCGCTGTTCCGCGTGGCGGCCAGCGACTACCTCGACCCGCTCTTCCTGCCGCGCCTGGTGGCGCACGTCAAGCGCGTGGCGCCCGGCGTGCGGCTGGAGCTGATGCCGCTGACGCAGGACTACGACTACCGCCGCCACCTGGCTGCCGGCGACGTGGACCTGGTCATCGGCAACTGGCTGCAGCCGCCCGAAGAGCTGCACCTGGGCCGCCTGCTCAGCGACGAGGTGGTGTGTCTGGTGGCCGACGGCCACCCCGGCGCCAGCCGCCCGGGCCGGCCCGGGTGGACCATCGACAAGTACCTGGACGCCGAGCACGTGGCCCCCATGCCGATGAGCCCCGGCGCGCTGGGCGTGATCGACGAGCACCTGCACGCTGCCGGGGTGCAGCGCCGCATCGTGGTGCGCGCCTCGCACTTCAGCCTGATCCCGCTGATGGTGGCAGACAGCCTGCTGGTGCTGACCACCGGGCGCCTGTTCTGCAGCCGCTACCTGGGCACGCTGCCGGTGAAGATCGTGCGCTGCCCGGTGGCCTTTCCGCCGCTGACCTACTACCAGCTGTGGCACGAGCTCACGCACGCCGCGCCCAGCCTGCGCTGGTTCCGCGAGCAGGTGCGCGAGGTGGCGCGCGGGCTGGCCGGCGCGGTGCCGGTGCGCAAGGCCGCGGCATGATGGCGCCCCCATGAAGACCGCCCTCCGCGCCGACCTGCTCGACTTCACCGACACGCCGTCCTGGGGCACGCCGTCGCTGCACGGCGTGCGCTTCCGGCCCGACCACTGGCTGTTGATCAATGAGAACGGCCGCATCGCCGGCGCGCAGACGCAGGACCCCGGCCCCGACTGGCAGCGCCACGACCACCGCGGCCGGCTGCTGATGCCCGGCTTCATCGACACCCACGTGCACGCGCCGCAGATCGACGTCATCGGCAGCTGGGGCGCCAGCCTGCTGGATTGGCTCGAGACCTACACCTTCCCCGCCGAACAACGTTATGCCGACCCGGCGGTCGCCGCCGACGGCGCGGCGCGCTTCCTGGACGCGCTGCTGGCCCACGGCAGCACCGCGGCGGTGGTCTTTCCCACCGTGCACAAGGCGTCTGCCGACGCACTCTTCGAAGCCGCCGCGCAGCGCGGCATGCGGCTCGCCACCGGCAAGGTGCTGATGGACCGCCACGCCCCGCCCGCGCTGCGCGACGACGTGCACGGCGCCGAGCGTGACTGCGAGGCCCTGATCCAGCGCTGGCACGGCCGGGGCCGCAACGCCTACGCGGTGACGGTGCGGTTTGCCGTCACCAGCACACCCGAGCAGCTGGCGATGGCCGGCGCGCTGTGCCGCCGCCACCCCGGCGTGTACATGCAGACCCACGTGGCCGAGACGCAGGCCGAGGTGGCCTGGGTGGCAAAGCTCTTCCCCGAGGCGCGCAGCTACCTGGACGTCTACCACCGCGCCGGCCTGCTGCACGAGCGCGCGGTGCTGGCGCACGGCATCTGGCTCGACGCCGCCGACCGCGCGCTGCTGCGCGACACCGGTGCGCACATCGCACACAGCCCCACGAGCAACCTGTTCCTGGGCAGCGGCCTCTTCGACTGGCCCGCGGCCATCGAGGCCGGCCACGGCGTCAGCGTGGCCAGCGACGTGGGCGGCGGCACCAGCTTGAGCCTGCTGCGCACGCTGGCCGAGGCCTACAAGGTGCAGGCGATGCGCGGCGCGCAGCTCAACGCCTGGGTGGCGCTGCACGCGGCCACGCGCGGCGCGGCCCGGGCGTTGCAGCTGTCGCACGAGATCGGCACGCTGGAGCCCGGCCTGCTGGCCGACGTGGTGCTGTGGGACTGGGCCCAGGGCGCCGTGGCCAGCCAGCGCGACGCCGTGGCCACCGGCGCGCTGCCGGGCCTGGCCGCGCAGCCGCTGCATGCGCGGGTCTTCGCCTGGCTGATGCTGGGCGACGACCGCAACGTCGCCGCCACCTACGTGGCGGGCGTGCAGCGCCAGGGCCGCCAGCCCGGCCGCGCGCCCGCGGCCTGAGCGCGGACCGTTTCTTGCTGACCGGACAATGAACGGATGAACCCCATGCTGCGACTCGAACTCACCGGCATCAGCAAGCAGTACCCCGCGGTGCGTGCCAACGACCGCGTCGCGCTGCGCGTGCAGCCCGGCGAGATCCACGCCGTGCTGGGTGAAAACGGCGCCGGCAAGAGCACGATGATGAAGATCATCTACGGCGCGGTGCAGCCCGACGAGGGCACCATCGCCTGGAACGGCGAGATCGTGAAGATCGCCAGCCCGGCGCACGCGCGCAAGCTGGGCATCAGCATGGTCTACCAGCACTTCAGCCTGTTCGACACGCTGACCGCGGCCGAAAACGTGTGGCTGGGTCTGGACAAGTCGCTCACCCTGCCCGAGGTGGCGCGCCGCATCGCCGAAGTGGCGCACACCTACGGCCTGGACGTGGAGGCGCAGCGCCCGGTGCACACGCTCAGCGTCGGCGAGCGCCAGCGTGTGGAGATCGTGCGCGCGCTGATGACGAACCCGCAGCTGCTGATCCTGGACGAGCCCACCAGCGTGCTGACACCGCAGGCCGTGGACAAGCTCTTCGTCACGCTGCGGCAGCTCAGCGAGCGCGGCTGCAGCATCCTCTACATCAGCCACAAGCTCGACGAGATCCGGGCGCTGTGCCACCACTGCACGGTGCTGCGCGGCGGCAAGGTCACCGGCGAGGTCGACCCCACGCAGGAAAGCAACGCGTCGCTCAGCCGCCTGATGATCGGTGCCGAGCCGCCGCAGCTGCAGCACCGGCCGGCCAGTGCCGGCGCGGCGGTGCTGGCCGTGAAGGCGCTGAGCCTGCCCAAGCAGGACCCCTTCGGCATGGACCTGCACGGCATCGGCTTCACGGTGCGGGCCGGCGAGATCGTCGGCGTGGCCGGTGTGTCGGGCAACGGGCAGCAGGAGCTGATGGCGGCACTGTCCGGTGAAGACCCGCGCGCCGCGGCCGGCAGCATCACGCTGGGCGACCAGGACATCGCCCGCGCCAGCCCCGGCCACCGCCGCAAGCTCGGGCTGCACTTCGTGCCCGAGGAGCGGCTGGGCCGCGGCGCGGTGCCGACGCTGAGCCTGGCTGAGAACACGCTGCTCACGCGCACCGAGACCGTCAGCAAGAGCGGCTGGATCGCCACCGGGCGGGTGCAGCGGCTGGCCGAGGACCTGATCGCGCGCTTCAACGTCAGGGCCGGCGGCGCGCGCGCGGCGGCCAAGAGCCTGAGCGGCGGCAACCTGCAGAAGTTCATCGTCGGCCGCGAGATCGCCGCCCAGCCGAAGCTGCTGATCGTCAGCCAGCCCACCTGGGGCGTGGACGTGGGCGCCGCGGCGCAGATCCGCGGCGAGCTGCTGAAGCTGCGCGACGAGGGCTGCGCGCTGCTGATCGTCAGCGAGGAGCTGGACGAGCTGTTCGAGATCGCCGACCGCCTGATCGTCATCGCCAAGGGGCGTGTATCGCCCAGCGTGCCGATCGCGCAGGCCACGGTGGAACAGATCGGCGAGTGGATGTCGGGCCTGTGGGACGGCTCGCGCGCCGCGCCCGCCACGGCGCCGGTGGAGGCCTGACCATGCTGAAGCTCGAAGCGCGCCCGCAGCCGTCGCGGCTGATGTCGATGGCCAGCCCGGTGCTGGCGCTGGCGGTCACGGTGCTGATCGGCGTGCTGCTGTTCGTGCTGCTGGACAAGGACCCGCTGAAGGGCCTGGCGGTGTTCTTCGTCGAGCCGGTGAAGAACCTCTACCAGCTCAGCGAACTCAGCATCAAGGCCACGCCGCTGATCCTGATCGCGCTGGGCCTGGCGGTGTGCTACCGCTCCAACGTCTGGAACATCGGCGCCGAGGGGCAGTTCGTCGTGGGCGCCTTGTGCGCCGGCTGGGTGGCCATGCAGGCCGGGCCGGGCACGGCGTGGATGGGCAAGGGCATCGTCGTGGCGGTGCTGCTGGCCGGCGTGCTGGGCGGCATGCTGTGGGCGGCCCTCGTGGCGCTGCTGCGCGACCGCTTCAATGCCAACGAGATCCTGGTCAGCCTGATGCTGGTGTACGTGGCCGAGATGCTGCTGAGCTACCTGGTCTACGGCCCCTGGAAGGACCCCAAGGGCTACAACTTCCCGCAGACCATCACCTTCCTGGCCGACACGCGCATCCCGCGCCTCGTGCCCACGCTGCGCGCGCACATCGGCGTCATCCTGGCCGCGGTGGCGGTGGCCGTGTTCTGGGTGTTCCTGTTCCGCACCTACCGCGGCTTTGCGCTGCAGGTGGGCGGGCTGGCGCCGGCGGCGGCGCGCTACGCCGGCTTCAGCTCGCGCAGCGCGTTGTGGACCGCGCTGCTGATCAGCGGCGGCATGGCCGGCCTGGCGGGCGGGCTGGAGGCCGCCGGACCGCTGGGGCAGCTGACGCCGCACGTGCCCGCCGGTTACGGTTTCGCGGCCATCATCGTGGCCTACGTCGGGCGGCTGCACCCGGTGGGCATCATCTTCAGCGGCATCCTGATGAGCATGTTCTACATCGGCGGCGAGCTGGCGCAGTCGCGCCTGGGGCTGCCCAAGAGCCTGACGGGTGTGTTCCAGGGGCTGTTGCTGTTCACGCTGCTGGCGGCGGACACGCTGATCCATTACCGGCTCCGCTGGCAGCGGACCGCGCCGCAGCCAGTGGTCGCGCCGCCCACCCAGGCGAAGGAGGCCTGAGCATGGACAGCTTCGCGCTCCTGCTGGCCGCCACGCTCAACGCCGGCACGGTGCTGGCCATCGCCGGCATCGGCCTGCTGATCAACGAACGCGCCGGCATCATCAACCTCGGGGCCGAGGGCATGATGCTGGTGGCCGCGATCGCCGGCTTTGCCACCGGCGTCAGCACCGGCAACGACTGGCTGGCCTTCGGCGCCGGCGCGCTGGCCGGCGCGCTGATGGCAGCCGCCTTCGGCGTGCTGGTCATCTGGCTCAACACCAACCAGGTGGCCAGCGGGCTGGCGCTCAGCCTCTTCGGCGGCGGCTTCTCGGCCTTCGTCGGCATCGGCTACGTGCAGGGCAAGCTGGGCGAGCGGGCGCAGTTCAGCGTGCCCTACCTGGCCGACCTGCCCTTCATCGGGCCGGCGTTCTTCCGCCAGCACCCGATGGTGTACCTGGCCATCGCGCTGGCGGCCGCGGTGGCCTGGTTCCTGTACAAGAGCCGCGCCGGCCTGGTGCTGCGCGCGGTGGGCGAATCGCCGGAATCGGCGCACGCTCTGGGCTACCCGGTGCGGCGCATCCGCATGGCCGCGGTGATGACGGGCGGCGCGCTGTGCGGCCTGGCCGGCGCCTACCTCAGCGTGATCTACACGCCGCTGTGGGTCGAGGGCATGGTGGCCGGCAAGGGCTGGATCGCGCTTGCGCTGACGACCTTCGCCACCTGGCGGCCCGGGCGCATCCTGCTGGGCGCCTACCTGTTCGGCGGCGTGACGATGCTGCAGTTCCACCTGCAGGGCCAGGGCGTGGAGATACCCAGCCAGTTCCTCAGCATGCTGCCCTACGTGGCCACCATCGTGGTGCTGGTGCTCATCAGCCGCAACGCGGCGTGGATCAAGGCCAACATGCCGGCGTCCCTCGGCAAGCCCTTTTTCCCCGGGTCCTGACGGGTCTTGCACGCACCGGCACGCCATAATTTCCTGTTGACCTGTCCTTCCTTGTCCATCAACCCACCGGAGAGAACATTCATGACCCCCGTGTCCAAGAGATCGCTGCTCAAGCTGGCCAGCTGGTCCACCCTCGCCGCCGCTGCGGCCCTGGTGGGCTGCGGCAAGAAGGAAGAAGCGCCCGCGCCGGTTGCAGCCGCGCCCGCCTCGGCCCCGGCCCCCAAGCCCGAGCCGCTGAAGATCGCCTTCGCCTACGTCGGCCCGGTGGGCGACGGCGGCTGGACCTTTGCGCACGACAACGGCCGCAAGGCGCTGGAAAAGGAATTCGGCGACAAGATCGTCACCAGCTTCGTCGAGAAGGTGCCGGAAGCGGCCGACGCCGAGCGCGTGTTCCGCGACATGGTGGGCCAGGGCAACAAGCTGATCTTCGGCACCACCTTCGGCTACATGGAGCCGATGCTGAAGGTCGCCGCCGACCACAAGGACGTGAAGTTCGAGCACGCCACCGGCTACAAGCAGGCCGA